>Ga0208870_1000001_pt1 | contig 222447 bp, 229 predicted proteins | sample CryBogCBE27Aug07_FD_184590 | JGI IMG/M metagenome (GOLD analysis project Ga0208870, IMG submission 184590) | Freshwater microbial communities from Crystal Bog, Wisconsin, USA - CBE27Aug07 (SPAdes) | ecosystem: Environmental > Aquatic > Freshwater > Lake | place: Crystal Bog, Wisconsin, USA...
AAAATATATTAATGTAGGAACAAAAAATAATTCTAAGATTTACATCTTCCGACTAGATGCAGATATAAGTAATCTTGAGAATAGAGTACTAGATCCCAATAGAAAATCAGGATTCAACCCAGTAAATGAAAAAGAATCCTTAAGTAAATATATAAAAGACTCTCCGATGCAAAATTTAGACAATGAAATTATCATAAATTCTAATTTAGATAAAAACGAAGTTCTTAAACAAATTCTAGAAAATATAAGATAATATTGCTATGGAAAATATGCTTACATTTATAACCCCAGATAATTACATCCTTAACGCATATTATTTAGGTCCGGAGAAAACTGATTCAATATTCATTTTCGTTCACGGACTAAGTTCATCAATGTTTGGAATTGAAAACTTAAGCAAATACTTAAAAACAGATAAATATGGAGTACTTACATTTAATAATCGGGGCAATGGCATAATTTCCAAAATTAGGAAATTGAACCCAGAAAGCAAAAAAGGCTATGATTCTGAACTTATTGGCTCAGCTCACGAAATATTTACCGACTGCGTATGCGACATCGAAGGCGCAATTAATTATGCTTTAGAAAATAAATTTAAAAATATTTATCTTGTTGGTCATTCTACGGGTTGTCAAAAAATAGTCTATTCAGCTTCAATTCTTCAAGATAAATACAAACAGCTAAAAGGTCTGATGCTGCTGGCTCCGATTAGTGATTACGCCGCGATTAAACATCTTGAACCAAAAAATAAGATAACTAAGGCATATAAATATTCTCTAAAGAAAATAAAAAAAGGCAAAGGGCACGAAATGCTTCCAACTAAGATCTGGGATGGCCTTCATGACGCTCAGCGCTTCATAAGCTTGAATGATCCAAACAGTGAAGAAGAAATATTTTGCTACTCACAAGATAAAAAACCTGAAACTTTAATGAAAGTTAAATTACCAATCATAGCGATAGTAGGAGAACAAGATCAGTTCTTAGATAGATCAGCATACGATCTTATGGATTGGTTTAAGAAATATCTTAAAAACAACGACGCTACTTCAGTAATAAGTGAAGCCGATCATGGTTTTACTTCTAAAGAAAAAGAAGTAAGCGAAGTAGTACTTAGATATATTGATTCTATTTAAAAATCTTTTTACCGTCTCTAAATGCCGGAGCCATACCAATAATAGTTTTCTTAAATAGTTTATTGATCTTATACGCTAAAAGATAATACAAAAAGAAAGAAACAAATAGGTTATAAAAAAGACCGCTATTAAGTCTTCTTGCAGAAGTATATACAGGGTTAGAATAATCAAAAATTATTTTTCCTTTTTTCTTTAAATCATGAAGAACCTCAAGTTCATCGCCGCCTTGAGTTAAATTAGTCTTATAACCATCAAATTTAGATCTATAAAAAGCCGTATTTGTAGCAGTAATGTAAAAAGGTCTTCTTCGAATTCGAGAGTAAATATAGTCTGGGTAGAATAACAGATAAGGATAAACTTTACCCCACCAAGGTCCATCAAAATATTTACAAGGGCCAGTCACGGCTACTACACCAGAATTTATCTTAAAGTTAGCATCAATTCTACTTAACCAATTTACAGAATGTGTTGTATCGGCATCTGTAGATACTACGATTTCACCTTTAGCTTGTTTTGTTCCAGTATCTCTAGCGAAGCATGTTCCAGGCTTAGATTCAGCAATAACTCGAACATCATACTTCTTGGCAATTTCTGCAGTCTTATCCGTGCAGTTATTATCCACAATAATAATCTCGTATTCTCCATCAAAGTCCTGATCTTTCAAAGACTTCAGCGTTTTTTCAATATATTTTGCTTCGTTATAACAGGGAACAACGATACTAAACCGTATTTTACTGGATTTCATTTATTAAAATTATGCCATATTTTACGAAATACTCATATAAAATATGTATAAATGAGAAACGTTATACTATCTCCACATTATGATGATGCGGTTTTTAGCTGTTATGGCCTTATTAAAAACGATAATAGTCTAGTTATAAATATCTTCACCGGACACCCTAAAAAAGCTCAATATAAGCTATGGGACCTCATTTGTGGTGAGATTAACTCAACTAAGATGATGGTCAGACGAAAAGCAGAGAATGAATCAGTATTTAATGAACTAGGTATTAATTTCTTAGATTTAGGTTTTCAAGAAAACCAATATCAAAAAAATAGAAATATCCTAGAAATTGAACAGGCCATAAGACGTAATTTAAATGCAGGCGACATAGTCTATGCGCCAGTAGCTAAGAGTAGAATTTTCAGACATCCGGATCATGTATTAATTAACTCGGTAGCTAAAAATCTATCTAAAGATTTTAAAGTTAAATATTATCTTGATGTTCCATACATGAACCCTAGGGCTAAACATACCGACGAAGAAACATTAAGACTAAATAAATCTGAGACTACGAATAAACTAAATTTGGCTAAAAAATATAAGACACAATTTCGAGCAACTAACTTAATAAGTCTAGGTAATTTAAAAAGAAGTATAAATTCAGGCCTAGAGAAATATTTTAAATAATTCCTACTTCTCACCACGGATAATATTTGGAGGTATAAATAACATTTTTCCTCCAATAAGTTCAGTGAATTCTTCAATAAATTCTTGTCTTTTTGCTTCACTTGCATCAATAGCTAAAATATCCCATGTGTAAGGAGTTGTATATTCTCGTTCTTCCATGAACATATAATATATCTTTTTTATGAATTTGGTATAGTAGTTAAAGATGAGTAATAGAATTTTTGTTGATGTTAGAGAACCCTATGAATATGAAATGGGTCATGTAGATGGAGCCATTAATCTACCACCGGATGAATTACTAGCCGGAGCTAATAAATTATCTAAAATACCTAAGGATATAGAAATTGTACTTTACTGTAAAACTGGCGCACGCTCTAGGTCTTCTATCAATATTCTAAGTAGTCTTGGATATACTAATCTAGTAAATGGAATTAACGCTGATCAAGTTAGAAGAAAGTATTTCTAGTTCTTTTGGTTACTAAACAGAGATTTTCTGGTATAACTACTACTATGTCAAAAAACGAAGATATACTAAATTTACCTACACATCTGGGATTAATATTGGACGGAAATAGAAGATGGGCGCAAGAGCACGGAATTCCAACACTCGAAGGGCATAAAAAAGGTTATCAGAGATTAAAGAAAATTGCTGAAGCTGCATTTGAAAAGGGAATCAAATATGTATCAGCATATGTATTTTCAGTGGAGAACTGGAATAGAAGTAAAGAAGAAGTATCTTATCTTATGAATCTTCTTTTATGGGTCTCAAAAGTAGAAACTAAAAAATTAGCCAAAAAGAATATCAAGGTAGTTTTCAGTGGAAGCAAAAAAGGCCTTAGTGATGAAATATTAAAAGCCATGGATGACGCCGAAAAACGAACCACAAATAATGATGGTGGGACTTTGGTGCTATGCCTAAACTACGGCGGAAAACAAGAGATTGCAGATGCCGTTAAAAATATCATTAAAGATGGAGTAGACTCCGAGGAAATTACTCCAGAATTAATTAGTAAATACTTATACGAACCCAACATTCCTGATGTAGATTTAATAATTAGAACTTCAGGAGAACAAAGACTAAGTGGCTTTCAATTATGGGAATCCGCATACTCTGAACTTAAGTTCGTAAAAAAACATTGGCCCGCATTTAACCTTCACGATTTAGATAAAGCATTATTAGATTACTCTAATCGTCAACGAAGATTTGGTGCTTAGTTCTGATATAATCTAAATAAATTATGAGGGAATATCCGCAGTTTACTGTTTTTGCTGGACCAATGGCCTCTGGTAAAACAACGGCACTACACAACCTTATTGGCGAATTTGAAGCAACTAACACTCCTTTTGCTGTATATAAGCCGAGACTTGAAATTCGAAATAATGGACTACAACCCAGAGGAATATCTGAAAATGATGCCCGTCAATGTGAAGTAGTTGATTCATTAAATAAAATAGATTCTGGTGCACTAAGCTTAAAAGGGATATCTAGAATTTTACTAGAAGAATTCATGATGTTTGGATACAACAATGATCGCTCTCCCGGTGACGTAAATTTCGCTGAATTACTTCAAAATTGGGCATTAAATGAAATAACTCACGTTTACGCCGCCGGATTAGATCTGGCAGCATCTGGCAATACATTCCCATTATTCAAACAAGCTCATGAAATAGGCGCGAAAGTAGTTCTTTTTGAATCAAAGTGTGAATATCCAAGTGAAGACGGTGGACCAACTTGCCGAAAAGCCGCTAGAAATACTCAGATATATTCTAAATCAGAAGGAAAAGCATATAGTCGTTCAAGTCTTCCAGACTTACTCCCAGAAGGGGACGATCCAGATCGTGGCTATAGGGCGGTATGCATGAGCCACTTTTTACTTAGCGATAAATTAACAATAAAATTTAATTAGAAAAGGAAAAATATGCAGACAGAATTTGAAGTTAAATTTCTAAATATCGACATAGATAAAATAAGGGAAAAATTAAATCAACAAAATGCAAAGCTTATTAATCCAATGAGAATGATGAAGAGAGCTATTTTTGAAACTCCCGAAATGAAACAAAAAGATTCATTTATACGAGTTCGTGATGAAGGAGATAAAGTAACTCTAACTTATAAGATGCATCAAAGCGAAGCAATAGATGGAGCTAAAGAAATAGAGATAAATGTATCTGATTTCGATAATGCAGTAGGCATCATAAATGCAATTAACATTCCCCTTAAATCTGTCCAGGAAAGCAAGCGAGAAACATGGACGCTTAATAATACTGAAATAGTAATAGATATTTGGCCATGGCTAAACCCATATATAGAAATTGAAGGAAATAACGAAGAGGAAATAAAAGATACAACAGCTAAAATAGGACTAGATTGGATCGAAGTCAAATACGGAGATGTGATGGTTGCATATAGAGATCAATACAAACATCTAAAAAGAACTGATACTGTCGCAAACATAAAAGCAGTCAGATTTAATGATCCTTTGCCAGATTTATTTAAAGAGAATAATTAATTAGATTTAGGATCTTTTTTAGACGGCTTCCAGCCGTTATATAGTTGCTTGGTATTATACCAACCATAACTAATCCCACCCGCCTCAAACATATATTCAGCTATATGTGGCGCTTTAATGGCCGCAATTCCAAGTATTGATCCAGGAATAACAAAATCTCTCAAAGAATCACGATATGCATACTTATCGCTAGTCTTCTTAGAAGCTTTTCCTTTTCTATTTATAAATAGCACTAGTCCGTTCAAAGCCACTGCGCTAGCTGCCGCTTTAATATCGTTATGTGCAAAATCTAATCCTTCAGTAGGTTTTAAAAATGTAAATTTATCTGAGACCATTTCATTCACAAAGTCTGCAGTTGCTATTGTAGATGCAGTAATTGCGAAACCTATGGCCCATTTTCTAGCTTTAGATATTAAACCTTTTTTATTAGAACCAGCTTCTATAGCCGCAGCCCCAAAAGTCATCGCGTCTGTAATTTCTTCAGCTGACTCAATAAGCAGTGCAGGTTGATTAGCAGTGATACCACCCCAAGCCTCAATGGCTGCTGAAGATAATCTCAATACTGCCGAAGTAGAAAATCTCTTAACTCTTTGTTCTTGCGATAAAGTCTCATCAATATGAGAGTGAGAATGTTGGTGGGAATGAGTTTCATTTGACATTAGTCATTATTCCTTTAGATATAAATATTATATAACAATATTTTTTATTTAGCCGATAAATAAATTAAAATAGATATAGTGAATCAGTACTTACATTTAAATACCCTAAAAGGGAAAATATTCTTCGGTGTTGTATTAGCATCTGTAATATTGCTAATAATAGCTTTTGTTATAAAATACATAGTTACACCAGAGGTTAAGAAGTATAAACTAAAAAAATAAATGCGAAACTACATTGCTAAGTCAGTCGACGAATACATTGAACAAAGTCCAGATTTTTCCCGAAAGAAAATGACTGAACTTAGAAATGCATTAAAGGAACTATTACCCGAAGCAACCGAAACAATAGCTTGGGGAATTCCATTTTATAAAATAGATAAAACATATATTGTTGGCTTCACTTATTTTAAGAATTACATAAGTTTCGGATTTACTAAGCAAGTTAATGAAGAAATTAAGAAAGCTTTTGAAGAGCAGGGCTACAAGACGACACTAAAAACTATTCAGATCAATTACACACAGCCCGTACCTAAAGATTTGATTAAATTAGCAATTTAAATAAATATGCGCGATAGAGATTTTATATTCAAAAGAGACCTAGATCCATTACTAGCAAAAGAAATTCACTACATCACAGATAATGTGACAGCAGAATTAGATTGCTTTAGCCTAGTATTACCTGAGGACATGCATTTAAGCATCGCCCATCAGAGTATGCTAAAAAATAGAAAAACTCCTAAAAGATTCAATGCTTCATACAAGGAATTTGAAGCAAATCGATCTATATTTGTACGAGGCCAAAATACTCCTGTACCATGGAGTGAAGCTAGACTTGAATATGCCGGAACCGAAATGCTTAAATACACTCTAGCCATCAAAACTAATTTACCTAATTGGCTAGTTAATGAGAGAAGAAGGATCTTAAGAGTATCAAATATACAGAGCGAGAATATAAATTTTGCAGATAAAGAATATAGGCCACATATTTCTGTTGCATATTTCATAGGAGAAATTAGAGAAATTAGTTGTGTCCAAGAGATAGAAAAAGAACTACACCAACACTTCAAAGATATCGGTGAAATCGCCCTAAAGCCACTTGCATTAAAAAGCGAAAAAGAAAATTGGATATTCGAACACTCTAAGTAAATATTTACTAAAAATATTTAATAGCAAAATACTATATAATTTAGGTAATGAATAATCAAAAAATAAAAATAAATAATGTTTCCGTAGTTCTAGGAGGAAATGTAAAAGCATTAGATAAAATTAATCTAGAAATTAAAAAAGGATTAATCACAGGCTTAATTGGACCATCTGGAGCAGGGAAAAGTACTCTAGTTAAGAGCATAGTAGGGTCTTTGAAATTAACTGCTGGAGAAATTTTAGTCTTCGGAAATAAGCCCGCCAGCAAAGAACTGCGTAAGAATATTGGATATATGACACAGGAACTATCTGTTTATTCAGATCTAAGTATCAAAGAGAATTTAAAATATTTCGGTAGAACTTACGGCATGAAAAGAAATACTTTAAATTCTGAGATCGAAAAACTTCTGGAAAAAATAGAATTAACAGAAAAGAAGAACGTTTTAGTCTCTAACTTGTCAGGAGGCCAAAAGCAAAGAGTCTCATTAGGCTTAGCTATGCTTCCAGATCCAGAACTGCTGATTCTAGATGAACCAACCATAGGCCTAGATCCTACACTTAGAAATAAATTATGGAAATTATTTAGGGAATTAGTTGATCAAAATAATAAAACTATAATTCTTACCAGCCATTCAATGGATGAGGCAAGAAGATGCGATGATCTGATACTGATAAGGGAGGGAAGGGTTTTAATACAAGGATCCCCAAAATACATATTAGATAAAACTAATTCCAAAGATATAGAAGAAGCATTTTTAAAATTAACGGAAACAAAATAATGAGCATATCTAGAACTTTATCTACAACTAATCGAGTATTAAGACAATTACTTCATGACCCAAGAACTTTAGTTTTATTATTCGTTGTTCCATCAATTTTAATAACTATCCTAAAATATGTTTTTGAAAAACAAAACTCTGTATTTTCTTCCATAGCGCCTATGCTACTTGGAATATTTCCGATGGTAATGATGTTCTTAATAACCTCAATTACAACACTAAGAGAACGTAGAAGCGGAACGCTTGAAAGACTAATGTCCACGCCATTAGATAAAACAGATTTCATTTTTGGCTACGCTATAGCATTCTCATTTCTTGCATTTCTACAAGCGCTTATAACATCTACTACGATGTTAGTAATTCTTAAAGTTACAGTCTTGGGAGGAACGGTCGCAACTCTAATAGGAGCTGTAATATCAGCTTTACTGGGCACTTCATTAGGACTATTCTTAAGTGCTTTTGCCAATACTGAATTTCAAGCGATTCAATTTATGCCGGCAGTTATCTTCCCACAATTTTTAGTTTGTGGGCTATTTGTACCCAGAGATCAAATGTCGAAAATACTTCAATGGTTCGCCGATATAATGCCACTTACTTACAGCGTAGATGCTATGAAGCAAGTTACGCTTTCTTCCAAATGGACTTTTACTCACACTAAGGACTTATTGATAGTTTTATCCTTTTCAATATTCGCACTCATACTTGGTTCGATAACTATTAAAAGACAAAGAAAGGGTTAATATGAAAATAGCAGTTGTTGGCGCAAATGGACGATCCGGAAGAATATTTATAGACTATGCAATTGCACGGGGGCATAAAGTTAACGCAGGTGTTCATAACCGTAACACCTTACTTGAGAATGCGGATCTTAGAGTAATTAAATGTGATGCTACTAATAAAGAGCAGCTAAAACACTTACTTAAAGATCAAGATGCAGTAGTCAGCTTCATTGGCCATGTTAAGAAATCTCCAGATTTCGTACAGACAGAAGCAATGAAGGCGCTAGTTGAAGTAATGAAGGAATTAAAAATAAAAAGACTAGTCAGTATTACCGGCACAGGCGTCCGACAAAAAGGCGACAAAATACCTTTAATAGATAGAATACTGAACTTTGGCTTATCAGTATTTGATCCCACTAGACTAAAAGACGGAATTGAACACGCTAAAGTTTTAAAAGATAGTGGACTGGATTGGACTATTTTAAGAGTTCTTAAAATGCAGAATGTAAAACCAAAACCTTTTACTCTAAAAGAAAATGGACCAACTAAACTATATGTAAGCAGAGAAGAAGTAGCCAGAGCCGCACTCGAAGTTTTAGAGGACAACTCATTTATTCATAAGTATCCAATACTATCCAACAAACGTGGTGTATAATAAAGCTTATGCATAACTTAACAATTTATTTAATTACATTAGCAGTCTTCTTAGCTATAGATATGGTATGGCTTGGAATTTTAGCTAAAGATCTCTACAGAAAACAAATCGGTAAATTAATGGCCAAAAAACCAAATTGGACCGCAGCATTTATTTTTTACGCAATATACATCCTAGGATTATTCCTATTAGTTATTTATCCAGCAGTTCAAGATAAGAGTGGACTAGCAACATGGTGGAAAGGTTTAGTATTTGGAGTAGTGTCATATGCTACTTATGATCTTACTAACCTAGCAGTTGCTAAAGACTGGCCAGTTAAAATAACACTCATTGACCTTGTATGGGGTGGAGCAGTTACTTCACTTACTACACTAGCGTCCTTATTCTTATTCGCAAGATAATATGGATAAAATATATTTCTTACAGTTTATAAGTAGCTTAGTAGTAGGATTAATCGTAGTCCTAATTTTAATGTTACCTTTCCTTAATTTTGCTTTATTCAAAAAACGAAATGATGTTGCAGACGTTATGTGGGGACTCAGTTTTATAGCAATCGGATGGTCTACTTTTTATTACAATCACAATAAATCTCATCTAGCCCTAGTAGTTAACATACTAGTCTCAATATGGGGCCTAAGACTTAGTTATCATATAGCTAGGCGTTGGTTTAGATTTAAAGAAGAAGAGCGAAGGTATGCAGATATGCGAGCTAGCTGGAAACATAACGAAGAAATTAAAACTTTCTTTTTCGTATTCTTACTACAAGCAATTTTAGCCCTGCTCGTCTCTATCCCTGTGATACTTATTAACACATACGCAGTTAAACCAAATGTATACGCATTTCTAGGGGCCATACTTTGGCTATTTGGCTTTATTTATGAAAGTACTGCAGATATGCAACTCAAGAAATTTGTAACCAATCCAGAGAATAGTGGAAAGATAATGGAAACAGGATTATTTAAGCTTTCTAGGCATCCTAATTACTTCGGTGAACTATCTCAGTGGTGGGGAATAACAATCATGAGTCTATTTGTAAGTTATGGCTATATCGGAATTATTGGAGCGATCACTATTACTTTTCTAATTAACAAAGTATCTGGTGTTCCATTGTCAGAGAAAAGAACCTCTCAAAAACCCGGATGGGCAGAATATAGCAGTAAAACCCCGCCAATCATACCTAAAATTTTCTAGTATCTTTGAATTAAAATCTAATTTATTGTATTATATCTTTCCATATGTACGAAAGAAACAGGCCAGAATTCAATAACCTAGTTGAAATTATTGACGCACTCGCAGAAACGAGAGCAAAAGAATTTGCTATATCTTTTCAAGACATGAATATGTTAGATAAATTAGTTTCAAATTTAAGCATTAAAGGAGAGATTCCTAGCGAACTAGGAACTTCTTTAAAAGAAGAAAATCTTCCGAACGACATATTCATGTGCATCGAAGGTCAAACCTGCCAGCCAGAAAGTGAAAATATACACCCTGCAAGCATCCAATGGGGCAGTGAAGGAAACAGCTCTTACATTCATCTTGAATTTTTAGGATTTAACTTCTTAATGATGAAATCTCAAGGATTAGTATTTAGTCACGACAAGCATCGAAATCTATGGGAAAGAGAAATTAGCAATATTGTTAAGATGTTCAGAAATACTAGTTGGGGACTAATTGAATTTAAGACAATGGATCAAATACTTAAAAGCAAGAATTCTATCGATCCTTCTTAAGAATCCTAGGCCACCAAATATATTTCCCTAAGTCATAAGACACCGCAGGAACCAATAAGGTTCTTACAATAATCGTATCGAGTAAAACTCCGAATGCAACAATGAATGCAATTTCTACAAGGAATAGAATAGGTATTACGCTTAGCGCTGCGAAGGTGCTCGCTAATACAACTCCAGCTGAAGTAATGACGCTACCAGTCACGGAAAGCCCTCTTAGTATTCCGGCGTGAGTGCCGAGCTTTATAGACTCTTCTCGAACTCGAGTCATAAGGAAGATGTTGTAGTCTACTCCTAACGCTACAAGGAATACGAATCCGAATAATGGAATTGAAGCATCTGAACCAGGGAAGTGGAATACGTGATTAAATAACAAACTAGAAATACCAATAGTCGCCGTAAAGCTAATAATCACGCTTAGAATTAATATTACTGGTGCAACTAGTGACCTTAGCAAGACTACAAGAATAACAAGAATTACAGCTAAGATAAGTGGTGTTATAACTCTAATATCTCTTGCAGCGGTGTTATTAGTATCATAGTAAACTGCGGTGTCTCCACCAACTAATACCCCCGAATCAACCTTAGGTAAATTACTTCTTAGATCTTTAACTACTTGCTTAGCTTCAGTTGACCCTGAGACATAATCTATTGTTGCGTTTATCATGACCTGATTATTGGCAATTTTAACCTTGTTAAGACTATCCGTAATTGGAACTACTGTTATTACACCTTTCTCCTTTAGTACTTCAGATATTATTTCCTTATATTTATCACTTGAAGTAATAATAACCAATGGGCTACCAGAACCCGCAGGGAAATGAGCAGAAATAGCATTTTGACCAGCAACTGCATCAGATTTTCCTAGAATAGATTGGACTTGAGTAACACCCGAAGCTTTAAAGCTGCCAATATTAAATGCTGATGCAACTAATAATACGAAGATTGCGATCCATAGAAGTCTAGCTCTTTTAGACACAAATACGGAAACACTCTTCCAAAAACCAGAACGGTCTTCTAGCCCAGTCTTTAGCTCGATTCTATCTTCGTCACCAATGTACTTAGGAATAAAAGGCCAGAAAGCATATCTTCCAAGCAAGGCAAGTAGAGCGGGCAGGAAGGTAAGTGCACTTAGAACTGCAAAGATAATTCCAGTCGCTCCGACAGGGCCCAGTCCCTTATTAGAGTTTAGATCTGAGAAAATTAAACATAGTAATCCTAAAATAACAGTCATACCTGAAGCTAAGATAGGCTCGAATGATCTCTTTAGAGCGTAAAGCATTGCTTCAAATTTTGATTCATGATGAGTTAACGCTTCCCGGAACCTTGAAGTTAGAAGAAGGGAATAATCTGTACATGCACCAATAACTAGTATGGATAATATTCCTTGGCTCTGTCCGTTTAACTTAAACCAATTCCAAAGAACTCCATGGTAAACAACTAGACCAGCCGCGCTTAATGCAAACATAGCTGTTCCAAGAACTGCAAAAGGAAGTATTACCGCTCTATAAACAAGTAGTAAGATCACAAATACCGCAATTAAGGTTACATATATAAGTTTTCCATCGATTCCAGAGAATGCCTTAAATAAATCGGCAGCAAGTCCAACGGGTCCAGCAACATAAGACTGCTCAGAAGTCGTGGTGTTCTTATTAAGAGCCGCCTTCATGTCAGCTACAGTATTTTGCACTTTGGTTAAAGAACTAATTGAAACAATATACTCTAGAGCTTTACCATCCTTTGATGGAATAGGGCCCACTACGCTTTTCGGAGAAGTAGAGACGCCTTGAATTTTAGCTAGATCAGAATTAAGCCCTCCTAGCTTACTAATATCATTTGGGGTGAATTTATTATTAGAAGTAATAATCAATACCGCAGGGAATGATTTAGTATTTAGAAAATTAGATTCAAGATTAATAACTTTTGTTGAATCTGCTTTAGGCGGAAGGTAATTAGCCTGATTATTATCTGCAACATCGGACAATTTACCGAAAGTTGGACCACCGACTGAACCAATACCCATCCACAAAACAACTGCAAGTAGAGTAACTAACCATATAAATTTCCTATGAGACAAAAAACTTTTTATAGACATTTTCAATTTCCTATTTTTATATTATTAACTTAAGTATTATTAAAACATATTTTATCAACTAACGAAAGATTGAAAAAAACCAGATAATTCTCTAGACTAAGTAGTAATGATTTCCATTTTTCAGGCATTAATACTCGGATTACTACAAGGTGTCACAGAACTTTTTCCAATATCTTCACTAGGGCACTCCGTACTAGTTGCTTATGTGCTTAATTGGACATCTGTACTAAACGGAACTACCAATAAAGCATCAAGCTTTCTTTTATTCTTAGTTGTTTTACATCTAGCTACCGCAACAGCACTACTTTTCTACTACAGGAAAACCTGGATCAGAATTATAAAAGCTTTTATTTTCTCACTATTTAAAAAAGATCATGATAAAAAAGATGCTAAATTAATGTGGCTATTAATTCTAGCTACAATTCCTGCTGGAGCAGTTGGGCTAGTATTTCAGAGCCTGCTTCAAGAGCAATTCGCAAAACCCTTAGGTGCAATAATCTTTATCTTCATAAACGGACTAATCCTTTACTTTGCGGATAAAAGAATTAATTCTAAGAGAAAAAGAACTGATCACGCTCTAGATTTAAGCAGGGAAGATGTTATATCAGACAGGCTTACCGCTAAGAGAAGTTTCATAATTGGACTTTCTCAAATATTTGCACTCTTAGCTGGTATATCTAGATCCGGAATAACAATGGTTGGAGGAATACTAAGCGGTCTTAACCGTGATGAAGCAGCTGAATTTTCATTCCTATTAGCTACTCCAATTATCTTCGGAGCTGGTCTATATAAACTTCCTTCAGTATTTAGCGCTAAATCTAATGGACTACACACTCAAATGTTAATAGGTGCATTAGCTAGCGGTATTGCCGCTTATCTAGCCGTAAGATTCCTAGATAAGTACTTTAAGAGAAACTCATACAAACCATTTGCATTCTACTGTATGGGAGTTGGAGTATTCGTATTATTAGTTGGATTTATTAGAGGAAATCTTTAGGGAATGTTTAAAAAACTAACTTTAGATAAAAGCTATCCATACATCTTAATAGTAACTGGCTTCGTAGGGATGCTTGCATCTTTTATTCTGTCTTTAGATAAAATTAAAATATTACAAAATCCAGCATATAAACCAAGTTGTAATCTTAATCCAATCCTAGCTTGTGGAGACGTTCTTAAAACTCACCAAGGTTCTGCATTTGGATTTCCTAATCCATTCATCGGTCTAGCTGCTTTTGCAGTATTAGTAACTGTTGGTATGGGAATTATTGCAGGGGCTAAATACAAAAGATGGTTCCATCTCGGAATACAATTTGGAAGTATCCTAGGCCTATTCTTTATTTCTTGGCTATTCTATCAAAGTTTATATATAATTCACGCGTTATGTCCTTACTGTATGGCTGTTTGGGTAGTAGTTATAGTACTGCTTTGGTACACAACTCTATATAACATCGATCATGGCTTCATTAAACTAAATAAGGATCTTAAAAAATATTACCCAGTCGTTAGAAAATATCACTTAGATATAATTTTAATATTTTTCTTGCTGCTAGCTTTATTTATACTTCAACATTTCTGGTACTATTTCGGTAAACATCTTTTTTAGATAGGGTATAATATTTTACATTACCGCGAGTTTAATCGTGGAGGGGTCGCCTAGTGGCCTATGGCGCACGCTTGGAAAGCGTGTTGAGTGTTACAGCTCTCGAGGGTTCGAATCCCTCTCCCTCCGCCATTATTTTTACTACTAAACCTTACCCAAGAAATAAGATTAAAACTTCTCTTGCGCTATAATTAAGATTATGAAGATATATTGTTGGAACATAAATGGAATCAGGGCAGTAATAAATAAAGGTAAATTTACTGAATTTATTGAAAAAGAAAATCCTGACATTATTTGTTTGCAGGAAGTTAAAGCTAAGGAAGATCAAATTGAGCTTCCAACAAAAGATTATTTAGAATACTACAACCCAGCTGAAAGAGCAGGGTATTCAGGTACAGCCATCCTAACAAAAATTAAACCAATAGATGTAATTAAGGATATTCCAAAAGATATTGAAGATAAATATTTAAATCATGATGGCTTTGGACATCCTAACAAAGAGGGAAGAGTACTTACTTTAGAATTTGAAGATTTCTACTTAAGCACCGTATATACTCCTAATGCAAAAGACGGTCTAGATAGACTAGATCTAAGATATAAGGAATGGGATCCTGCATTTCTTGAATTTATGAATAGGTTAAATAAGACTAAGCCAGTAATTTTCTGCGGGGACCTGAATACTGCACACAGTGAAGATGATTTAGCTAATCCTAAAGCTAATAAGGGAAAGAAAGGATTCACTAAAGAAGAAATTGAAGGTCTAGATAAAATTGTAGATAGTGGCTTTATAGATACATTTAGAGAATTCAAAAAGGGAAATGGTTTTTATACATGGTGGTCATATTTTGCTAAAGCAAGAGAAAGAAATGTTGGCTGGAGAATAGACTATTTCTTTATAGATAAATCTCTCAAGAAGAAACTTAAAGGAGCTGAAATACATCCGGACGTTCTCGGTTCTGACCACTGTCCGGTTAGTATAAACATGGACTTATGAGCCTAGTTAACATACTTAATCAGACTAAGGATAATCCTGCTTTTCCCGACCTAATATGGAGTAAACCAGAAAACAGAACTCAAGCTGGCCATATGGCGCTAATTGGAGGTAATCTAAACGGGTTTAACAGCTTATCTAAAGCTTATACGCTTCTTAATAAAGAAGTTGTTGGAGCCGTTGTAATTGAGCTACCGGACGCACTGTTTAAAAAATTAAAAGGGCTACTTCCTGAAGGACATTATCTACCCAGCAATCCTAGTGGTGGTTTCTCTAAATTAGCTCTTGGGCAAATGCTAGAAATTTCAAATTCGGTTGATCATACCTTGTTCGTAGGAGAGATGGGAGCTAATAGTGAAACGGAAATTGTTCTTGAAAGATTCCTAGAAGAATTTAATGGAAATATTACTGTAAATGGAGATGCTATTAATCTTCTTAGTAATATATATAAAAAAGTATTTGAAAGAGGAAATATAAACCTCGTTATTGAGTTTTCTAAATTACAGAAACTGGGAATAAAACTTGGACTAGAAAAGGCCATCACATCAGACATCAGCATTAATTCTTTAGCTGAGATATTAATAAGTATTACAACTAAATATAACGTGAGTCTGGTTACCTATCACTTAGGTAAGTGTATCTATGCGCATATAGGCAAAGTAGGGTCCACACCAATTACTGAAGATTATGAAGCTATAGCCGTTAAAAGCTCAGTATGGATTATGCAAAATCCTAGTAAAGTATTTGAAGCATTAGCTTCAGCAACCTACGAATTAATTTAGTTAATTACAGCTTGCGAACTAGCAACTGGAGTAACAGTGAAGTTATTCTTCATTAGATTAGTGAAATGGTAAGTAACACTAGCTGTTTTTAAGATAGCACTAACGCTAGGAAGATAAAGTGCACCCAACTGAGTGTTTGCATTCAACATATCCATTCCACTTAAAGTTACGTTTAGACCAGCAGCACAAAGTCCAGCAGCATTTACTATACAACCAGTAAGAGCACCTGTGTATGCTCCTAGTGCATTAGGACTACCATTCTTAACACCATTGCCGCTAAGGTTTAAATCATTTCCAAGATTAAATGCATTACCGGAAGTAAGAACTAACTCAAGGGCTCCTCCATTATCTACAGTTATAGCGCCAGTACCGAATGCATTTGAAGGTGTAGAGTAACCAAGTGCAACTAAGTTATTTGCGCCAATTTCAACTTTGCCGGAATAATTTGGACTAGAAGCCATAAATTTAAGTGACGCAGTAGGGCTTACTGAACTAGCAGCCATAGATAGATTACCCTTACCGCTCAAAGTCATATTCTCAAGAACTGTAGCAGTATTAGAAACATTAAAGCTTATATTATAGCTACTTAGATCAATCATATTTGCTGCCGATCCAACGAATGTAACCATTGAATTGCCGCTAATTTGGAAATTAGTGTTACCTCCAAGATTAATTGGAACATTAATATTAATTTTCATGTCAGGAGTTGATGATGTAGCGGTAACTTGAAGACTACTATTTATAGTAAGTGCATTACCAGTTAACTGGAATGAAGCTAGCTTGGAAGTTCCGTCAATTTTAATTTGTCCTACAGAAAGATTATTTATATCATTCTTAATCTGAGGAGTACTAGATACTACCACCGCAGACGAAGCAGTATTGGCACTAGTTGAGGTAGTTGTTCCTATGGTGGAAAGGTTAATTTCAATATTTTGACCATTCACTGGAGTTCCGTTCGACCAGTTTGCAGCGTCAGAAAAATTATTAGAAGAACCTTTTCCTGTCCAGGTATTAAATGTAACTGTTTGGCTGCTTGTCTTAGTCGTGGAAGTAGAAGTTGTTGTAGTTTTCTTCTTGGTTAATAGAACATATCCGGCAGCGCCTCCACCCAATAAGACTAGAACCAACAATATAATTAATATTAGTTTGGTTTTAGATTTCTTGGCCACCATCACAGTAGGCTGAACGCCACCCATAGGCATTCCTGCATCTTGTGCTGCTTGTCTTGCATTTTCAAAATTAGGATTTCGTGGAACCGCTGGTCTAGGTCTATTAACAAAGTCATTCACAGCAACGGTCTGAGGAGTTGGAGCAGCAGTAGGTTGAGGTACTGGTTGCTGAGGCGCCTGAGCTACTGGACGAGGAGTGATTCCGTCTAAGCTATTCATAGGCATTGGTCCTTGAGGTGGAGTAGGCACAGGACTAGTATTTTGATTATTTAAATGGTCGTTGTTCATAATGTTTTATTATAACAACACGCTTATGTTTGTCCAAATATAATGGTGGGCGAGGAGGGACTTGAACCCTCAATCCGTAAGGAACACGATTTTGAGTCGTGCGCGTATACCATTCCGCCACTCGCCCCTATAAAGTTTTAACTTTAATGAGGTCATTGTACTATAATTAGGTAAACTAATCTATAAAGCATGGATAACGAAAATCAAAATAATTTTATAAGACAAAAAATAAAGGGAATCTTGGATAAAGAGCCTGATGTTAAGATTGAAGAAATTGAAGCTGAGAGAATATATCCAGGTAGTCCTCATCAACAGTACTTAAGAAACTTAATGGAATCCGGAAAGTCGATTGAGGAAATACAAACTCTTTGGCATCAATACTACCTAGGCCTAAATGAACAAGAAAAGAGCAGAGTATGGGCGGAGTTTTATGAGAGTAATACAAATCTAAAATTCACCAATACAAAAGTGAAGCCCCTTGAAATAACTGAACTAAAAAATCAGATTCCTGGAAGAAATAAATTCAAAGAAAATTCTGGACCTAAATTTTCTAAAAAAATATCCAGAAGTATAACTTCAAACGGCAGACTAGGAATTAAACAACAAATTCAATCATTACTTTTTGGCTTAGGATTTGGGGCACTAGTAGTCTTCATTTTTATGTTCGGATTTTTCAATGAATATTTTATTACTCCCTTCATACAACCTTCTAGTTCATCAAAAAATATTCCTTTAATAATTGGATCTAATGACTTTGCGGCAACTGCTACAAATCAGGTAATTATTCCAAAAATAAACCTAGAAATACCTACAGACTTTTCTCTTAGCACTACAGATGAAAAACAAATTGAAAACAACCTTGAAAACGGAGTAGTGCATTATCCTACCACAGTTAATCCTGGCGAGATTGGTAACGCCGCTTTCTTTGGACATTCCTCAAACAATATTCTAAACCCAGGAAAATATAAGTTTGCTTTTGTACTGCTTCATCAACTTACAATTGGAGACACTTTCTATTTAACCTACAATCAAAAAATTTATGTCTACAAAGTTATTAATAGGCAAGTGGTAGATCCAAGCAATGTTTCGGTGCTAGATGCGGTCCCAGGCCAAACAGCTACAGCCACTCTAATTACTTGCGATCCACCTGGAACTAGTTTGCACAGATTAGTAGTTGTAGGTCAGCAGATAAGCCCTAATCCAAGTACGAATGTGGCCTCATCGGTACCTCAAAGCACCAGCAGTAGCGTAAGTACATTGCCGGGCAATGGACCTAGTTTATTTACTAAATTCCTTAGTACGTCTTATGGAAGACCAGTTTTAGCTTTAGTGGCAACAATATTTATATTCTATATTTTAAGAGTCTTAGTAAAATTCTTTAGATCTATTTAAGGTTGATCGTTAGGGGCGTAGAAAGAAGTCTTATAAAAGTCGTAAACGTCACCATCTTTTACAATCTTATAGAAATAAGTGTCAGTGTTATCAAAGGCGGTTTGGAAATCTGAGTCGGCCTTATTAAGTAGCTGCGCATAGTTATTGTCGTAATCAAATATAACTACCTTACCACCAGAGACATAGCTAATTCTATTATTATCCATCCATTCAGCATGTCCTTGGGAGTCATCAATAGCGTAGTTTGTAGTGTAGTTATATCCATGGTCATTATATATATCATATACACCAAACTGATTCCCATTTTCAGCCATCACGTATTGATTATTTTTTGAGAAACTTAAGTAGTTAGGATTCTTAATCGAAAGCACCTGTGAAGGCGTTGGATCATTAAATGGATTAGATTTATCTTGAGCAATAGGATCTTTATATACATAGACCTTATTTAAATTATTAACACCTAACGCAACGTAAGGCACACCATCACTGTATCCATCGCTCAATAGATAATTAGATCCAGCAGGTAATTTTTTCACTAAATAATCCACGCCTGAGAATCTTATATTTACATCGACTAAAGCAGAACTACTTTTGTCCTTAGTTACATAAACCACTCCTGCACCCGTGTAATCTTTATATGCTAGAACTCCACTCAAATACTGAACAGTTTGATTGGTGTTCGCAGAATCATAGCTAAGAGTATAAAGATTTAAAGAGCTAGAGTCGTATACGTAGAATTGATTGTAATTTCCGCCGTTAAATGAAATGTCCGTAAATTTAGTATTACTTAAATAACTACTTAAATTAAAGCTAGTAGCTGCGTCAGAAATATTGAGCACTATAAAATCACTTCCACCGACGTAGTTCCTTTTAAGTAGAACATGCGAATTATCATTCGCCCAGGCAATCACAGAATAGGAAGTTGAAGTTTTCTTATTTAATACACTTGAAGGAACTGTCACTTGTTTAACTAATGGGGTTTGCTTATTAGATAAATCATATTGATCAAATTGATCCAGATTACTTCCGGACCCTATTAATAAAGTTTTCGAATCGTTACTCTCAGAGAATAGAGTAGGGTTAGCTGTATATGAATTAACCTTAGTGGAATTTAAATTAACTGGAATTAAAAGAGGGTAATCAAAATGTGCAATTTGGCCACCATCAACCTCAATTGATCTATTCCATGTCCTATAGCCATCTCGCTGAAGACTTACGTTATAGATTCCTTCAGGAATAAAGATATGTTTATTGGTCTGAGCCGAATTTAACACACCATTTAGATACAGGTTGGCAGGATGAGGCTGAGAAGAGATAAAGACTAGGCCATTTCTAATTAATTTTCCGCCACCATTAATACTGTATCCATCATAAACAAGGTAATACATCATTAAGGAAACCAAGCCTACCAATACAGATATAAAGAAGTATCCGGTGAATAGAATTATCTTATGATGTTTAATTTTTTCTGGGTCTAGAAAATCCATTACCACTCATTATATTAGATTTATTAATTAATATATATGTTTTAAAGGGTATTGAAGATTAAGCCTCAATAAGAGTAATATAAGTATAAGTAAAGTGTTTATGCTTATATAAAATTTATGCCAAAAAATAACAACAAAAAAACAGTGATGGATATTAAACATCCAAACACATTAAGTAGAAGAGTTAACAAATCTGAAACTCTTATGCGGCGCTATGTTGAAAAACCTGATAAAAAAGCCAGCACTAAACTCACTCCCAAAATTACAAGAACAGATCTCATTAAGATTAAAAAAGTCACAACAAAACCGCTGGCAAATATTAAAGCTATTGATGAAATGGCAAAAAAAATTCCTAAAAGTCATTTAATTACTAAGTTTCAAGACAAAGTAAATATTGAACCAATAATTACTTCCAAGCCAGTCAGAAAAGGGATAGAGATTTCTAAAACAATGAAACCAATCATTGACGAGAAAATTACTAATCCAACAAAGAAACTAATAGAAAAATCTATAAACTACGCAGACAGCCAAGAGATGCCATTACTACCTAAAGAAAATAAGAGTTTACGTTGGTTAATTATCTCTTTCGTTTTGGCATTAACTTTATTTATTCTAATTCAGGTAATAGATTTTCTTTATCCTAAAATTCAAATCTCACTAGCTAATCACACGGCAGGTTTTAGTGCGACAATACCAGAGACCACTCCAGCAGGCTACAGTCTAGGAGATATAAATGCTAAGTCTGCTCAAATTGTTATTAATTACAATTCAAACAGCTCTAAAGCAACATTATCTATCACTGAAAAACCTTCAAAATGGGACAACCAAACTTTAATACAAAGCTTCTTGGTTCCAAATGGTTATGTAAGTTCAACGAACTGGACCTACAAGGGAATTACTATTTATAGTTTTGGAACGGCTAATAACCCAGGATTTACTTGGGTAAACGGCGGAATCTGGTACGTAGTTCGAGGAAATTCAATCATCTCTAATAATCAGTTGGAGAATATAGTCTCTACGATGTAAAATATAGGCATGAAAACAGTTACTAGGTTTGCTCCTAGTCCAACGGGATACATGCATGTAGGCGGTCTTAGAACCGCTCTTTTTGCATGGCTAGTCGCAAGAAAGAATAATGGAACCTTTATTTTAAGAATTGAAGACACGGATAAAAACAGGGAAGTCGAAGGTTCAATTGCTCATATTATTAAAACTCTAGAAACACTAGATATTAATTTTGATGAAGGTCCAAACAAACCTGGACCTAATGCGCCGTATCTTCAAAGTGAAAGATTAGATATTTATTTGAAGTGGGCAAATGTTTTAATCGAAAAGGGCAGAGCTTACGCCGATCCTTATACTTCTGAACAAGTAGAAGAATTCAGAGAAGAAGCGAAAGCCAACAAGCAACCTTTTCTATTTAGAAATTACCGACCGGAAAATCCACCGAAATGGGATGGTAAAACTGCCCTTAGATTCAAATCTGATCCAAAACCATATAAATGGCATGATGAGATTATGGGAGAGCTAAGTGCTGGAAGTGAAGCTGTTGATGACTTTATTTTAATTAAAGCCGATGGCTATCCAACATATAACTTTGCACACATAGTTGATGACATGCTAATGAACGTTACTCATATTATTAGAGCTCAAGAATTTATTGCATCCGTTCCTAGATTCCTAAATCTATACGAAGCTATGGAATTGACGCCTCCACTCCTAGCTACAGTACCACCAGTGCTTGGCCCAGACGGCAAAAAGAAATTATCTAAAAGAGATGGCGCTAAAGACGTCCTAGATTACATCAAGGATGGTTATTTAGTAGAAACCCTAATAAATTTCATGGCCAGCCTAGGATGGAATGATGGCACTACTCAGGAAATATTCTCAGTAAAAGAATTAATAGAAAAATTCGATTTATCTCATGTTCAAAAATCTGGCGCAAATTTCGATGAAAAAAGGCTCAACTGGATGAATGGTGCACACATCAGGAATCTAAGCCTAGATGAGCTTTTTGAATTAGTTAAATATAAGCTACCTGAACAGTCTAAAAACTTTGACGAAGATTACAGCAAGAAAGTAGTAGGCCTACTTCAAGAAAGACTTAAAACATTGAATGAAGTTAGTGAATTATCTACTTTCTTCTTTGAAGAGCCAAAAATTAATTTAGAACTAATTAATGAACACAAGCAACTTTCTAAAGAAGAATATTCAACTCTTAAAAAATGGTTAGAACTTACTCATAAAAAACTTGAATCTAGCACCTTTGATGTTGAAGACATTACTAATAAATTAAATGAACTTTTAGAAGAAACAAATACTAAGCCAGTTGTGCTATTTAGTTTAATAAGAATAGCTACAACTCATTCACCGCAAAGCCCAGGACTCTTCGATACTCTAGAATTAATAGGTAAAGAAAAATCTCTTTCAAGAATAGAGAAAACTATTCAGTCTCTTTAAATTTTTTGGTCATATAAACAATAAGCTTTAGAATTATATTTATGGATGATCAATTTGTTAGAAAAAATTCAAAAAAACCAAATCATATTAAAGTTAAAGAAATTTTAGATAAAGAAAAAATAGAAGTTAAACACGAAGATATAGAAAAAGAAGATACAAAATCTGAAGAAGACTTCTTTAAAAATGAAGATAATCTGGAAGATATAAAATTCAAAACCCCTGAAGAAACATCATCTAAAGACAATAAGCCAAGTGCAGATCCAATTTTAACCAAAAGAGAATATCCTAAAATTATTTCTAAGAAAAAATTCGATCTAAGCATTCTTAAAGAAAAGAAAGTTTTTATACCATTAATCTTAGTTATTTTAATACTAGCTGGGGGCGGAACTTATTTAGTTTTAAATAATAAAAAAAGCATCAACACTACATCTGTTAGCAGCTCAACCACCAAAGCTCCTACTACAGTAGCCTCAACATTAACTGGACTTCAAGTTAAACCCGCTATTAATAAACTCCCAATCACTGGAGTTATGATAGAAAACTCTATTGATGCCAGACCACAATCTGGACTGAGCAGTGCAGGAGTAGTATTTGAAGCAATTGCAGAAGGTGGAGTAACTAGATTTATGGCTCTATTCCAGAGTAATGACGCAACATCACTAGGTCCAATTAGAAGCGCTAGACCATATTACGTATCATGGGCGATGGGATTTGACGCTGCCTATGCACACGTTGGAGGAAGTCCAGATGCGCTAGATGACATTAATAACTGGAATGTTAAAGATATGAATCAATTCTATAACGGCAACTATTTCCAAAGGGTAAGCTTCAGGGATGCCCCTCATAACGTATACACAACCCTAGCTGAGATGAACAGCTTAGAGAATTCTAAAGGATACACAAGCTCAAGCTTTACTTCTTGGTCCAGAAAAAGCGATTCTCCACCAGCAAAAGCTTCTGCAACTAAAATTAGCTTCTCATTATCTGGCCCTACATATGACCCAATTTATACCTATGATGCTAAGTCAAACTCTTATTTGAGAAGTGAAGATAGCGCACCACAGATAGATGCAAATACCAAAGTACAACTCAGTCCTAAAGTTGTTATTGGCATAGTATTACCACTAGGCCAGGGGGCTTTGGATGCTTCAGGTGCATATTATTCAGACTATCAATATCTTGGCACAGGAAATGCATATGTGTTTCAAGATGGAGTAATGACTAAAGGAACTTGGACAAAAAATAACAACTCAGATCAGATCTTATTCACTGACAGTAATGGTAAGCAACTAAACTTAAACGCCGGACAAGTCTGGATTACCGCAATAGCAAATGATTCGGATGTAACTAGCAGTTAATCTCTAGTTAAAATATAATAAAAGAATAGTGAGTACTTACAGAAAAAGAAGTCTTGTATTAAATCTAATTATTAATCTTGGAGTTACCGGATTAATTCTAGGTATTTTCTTAATCTTTAACAACAATAGAGACATCACAATTAAGAAATTAATTCAAAATTCTCCAGTTAAAATTAGTGAAGATAAACCTTCAACCAAAGCCGTTGCAGAATACAAAGTTCCTGCAGACAATCCGAAATATATTGAAGCTCCGGACATTAAACTAGATAAATCTATTGTGCTACCTCTTGGGTTATTACCAAGCAATGAAATAGCAACTCCTAATAATATTTACGAAGCTGGTTGGTATACAGGAAGCGCTAAGCCCGGTCAAAGCGGAGCGACTTTCATATATGCCCACGTATCGAGTTGGACAGCCAAAGGTCTTTTCTACGGCCTAAAATACTTAAAACCAGGTGATCTAATTTACGTAACAAAAGGGGACAATAGCGTTTTAACCTACCAGGTTATAGCAACTATGAAATATCCATATAACAAAGTAGACATGAATAAGGTCCTAAGCCCGATCAATAAAGTTGCCTCCGGACTCAATTTAATGACATGCACCGGAAATGTAATGCCCAATACAAGTGAATTCGATCAAAGATTAGTTATTTTTACCTCATTAATAAATAGTTAGTTTTTTAGTAGAATATATTTATATGTTACACAGAAGAATAGAAAGTAAATTCCCGCTAGGTTTAATACTTTTTCTAGTGACACTAGTGGTGCTTCTAGGATCCTTATTAGCTTATCTTCTAATAATTAATAAATCCGGGCTTAATTCTCAGGCTACAACTTCAAATTCTAGCGCCAACACGTCTAATTCAAATGTAGTAATTCCACCAAAAGTAGATACCAAGACACCAGTTAATAACACCACTCAAAATACAACTACAAGGAGTTCTACAACCCCGACAAGAACAACCACATCAACTAGTCGCCAAGTGGAAACAGAAAATAATAGTAACAATAACGATAATTAACAAAAAGTGGTGACCCCTGCGGGATTCGAACCCGCGATCTTCTGGATGAGAACCAGATATCCTGAACCGCTAGACGAAGGGGCCAAACTATTTACAGATACAGATTATAACAGATTATCTAAAATGTTGTTGAAATAAACCAAAAATAACATCATAATATAAACATAAACATTAAAAGAGTGGGGAAATCTTGTTTTCGCTAAATAAAAAAACTACGGCAACAAAAGTAGTGAGTCCAGTTTCCAATAATACTGAGATGCAAACTCTGCAGGGTGTTTTCAATGCTATTGGTGAAGGTTTAATTTATTTCGACCAAAAAGGCGTTATTAAACTAATAAATGAATCTGCTGCAAGACTTGCAGGATGGACTGCCCAAGATGCCATGGGTATTGACGTTGGGTACGTATTTAAGTTGGTGGATCCTAAAATGATTGAAATACCAGCTGAGAGCAATCCCTTTAGAAATGTAATTCTTCAACGAAAAGAATTTAAAATAAATAGTTTGTCTATTTTAAATAAAAATAATCAGGGCATCCCAGTGGATTTAAGTATCACCCCAATATTAGTAAATGGTTATGCCGTTGATGCAGTAGCAGTAATTAAAGATGTCACTACCATGCAAAATGAGGAAAATAGACTAAAAGACTTTATATCAACAGCGTCTCATGAAATGAGAACACCAATTGCATCTACCGATGGGTTCCTAGAGCTTGCTCTTAACCCTAAAACCGCCACAATAGATAATAGAGCAAAAGACTACTTATTAAAGTCTAAAGAGGCCCTAAAAAGGCTTGGGGTGTTGTTTGATGAGCTATTAACTGCAACAAGTGCCGATGATGGAGTAATAACTTCAGCTCCAAAAGTTATTGAATTAGGAAAAGCACTTAAAGCTTATACGGACGCACTTATTCCTATAGCCGGTAAGAAAGGTATGACAGTCGAATATCATATAGGTTCTAAAAATCCCGGAGATATTGTTCCAGTTGGCGGTGCGGCAAAACAACTTATTCCTAATTACTACACATTTGTAGATCCGAATAAATTGAGTGACGTATTGGGCAAACTTTTTGATAATGCTATGAAGTTTTCTAAAAGCGGAAAAATATTGGTAGGGATAAGCAGTGACGATAATTTCGTTCAGGTTTACATAAAAGATTCAGGTATTGGTATATCTGCAGAAAATCTTCCACACATCTTCCAGAAGTTCTATCGAGTAGACAATTCACCAACTCGGACTATAGGTGGTAGTGGATTAGGACTCTATACCTGCAAAAAAGTTATTGAATTCTACAAGGGCAAGATTTGGGCAGAGAGTGTCTTAGGACAGGGAAGTACATTCTACTTCACTATACCTAAATTAACAGATGAGCAAGCCAAGCAATTAGCCAATGCTCAAGTAGCTAAATAGTAACTTTGCATAATATGTTAATATTAAGATAAGCATTATTAATTTAAAGAGAAAAAAATATGATCAAAGTACTACTAGTCGAAGATGACACAAATTTATCAGAAATATATAAGGCACGACTTGAAGCAGAAGGCTTTCAAGTGCTAGTTGCAAAAGATGGGGAAGAAGGTCTATTGGTTGCTAAAGCTAATCAACCAGACCTATTAATATCTGACGTTATGATGCCACGAGTTAGCGGCATGGAAATGTTGGAAATAATTAAGTCATCCAATTACCTAAAAAACATGAAGGTTATCATGTTGACTGCACTAAACCAAGATACAGACGAAGAAAGAGCTAAAGGCCTAGGAGCGGATAAGTATCTTGTTAAATCCCAAGTAACTCTAGAAGATATAGTTCAATCAGTACATGATCTTCTTGGAGACAAGGGAACATCTGCCGCAGTAGAAACTACTGCTGCACCAGCTACAAGTCCAGCACCTGAAATGCCAGCGGCAGCTCCAGAGGTTCAACCTACAATGGAACCTGCTATGCCAGCTCCAAGTATGAGCGAGCCAACCATGCCGGCATCGGCTCCTGAAGTTGCAACTGACGCTCCTACTGATTTAGGCGGAAGAATTAATCACGATGATTCAAATTCAGCATCATTAGACATGAATGCAAACGTAATGCCAGAACCAACAATGTCTTCTACTCCAGAGGTTCAACCTACAATTGAACCTGCTATGCCAGCACCAGCACCTGAAATGCCAGCTCCAAGTATGAGCGAGCCAACCATGCCAAGTCCTGAGATGCCCCTTAGTCCAGTTAGTGAAACTACGTCTGTTGAAATGCCTACAAGTACTATGCCAGAACCAACAATGTCTTCTACTCCAGAGGTTCAACCTACAATGGAACCTGCTATGCCAGCTCCAAGTATGAGCGAGCCAACCATGCCAAGTCCTGAGATGCCCGTTAGTTCAACAACGGAACCAATTACACCTCCAGTTATGCCAGATACAAGCGAACAAACAAATCCTCCGCAGCCACCAGTAAACCCACCAAACACACCTCCATTGCAATAATATGAGAATAAATAAGTACTTAGCGCTTTCAAGCGGATTAAGTAGAAGAAGCGTAGATAGCCTAATACAAAACGGTAAAATTACCGTTAATGGAAAAACTGCTCAATTAGGTCAACAAGTTGAAGAAACAGATCAAATTAAACTAAACGGCGAATTGCAATCTCTACCCGCAAGCTTCACTACAATACTATTTAATAAACCAAGAGGTTATGTTGTAAGCAAGAAAGCTCAAGGAATAGATAAAACTATTTACGATATTATCGATAAAAAATATTCTGACCTAAAACCAGTAGGCAGACTAGATAAAGATTCTAGTGGGCTATTACTGCTAACCAACGATGGGGATTTATCATACAAATTAACTCATCCATCTTTTAAAAAGATGAAGATCTATAATATCGAATTAGACAAAGATTTAGAGCCTCTTCATCAGCAAATGATCTCAGATTATGGTGTAGCTTTGAGTGATGGCCCATCCAGACTAAGACTTACCAAACTTCAAGATCCTAAACATTTTGAAGTACAAATGAGCGAAGGTAGAAATAGACAGATACGCAGGACTTTCAAGGCGCTAGGCTATGAAGTAGTTGATCTCCATAGAACAGTATTTGGAGACTACATACTGGGAGACCTAAAAGAAGGTGAATATAAGGAGTTAGAAGACTAGCGAAAACATAATTTTTATGTTAAAATATATCTAATATGTCTAAAAACAGAACTCCAATAGTAGCTATAGTAGGAAGAGCCAATGTAGGTAAATCTTCTCTATTTAATGCTATCCTCTCAAGAAGAGAAGCTATTGTAGCCAGAGAAGCGGGTACTACAAGAGATTCTTTAATGGCAAAGGCAAGATTTAATGACCAAGAATTTTGGTTGGTGGATACTGCCGGAGTCAAGAACCCAGAAGACGACTTCGAGTTTACCATTCAGGAACAAATTTATCAGGCAACGGAAAGTGCAGACGTAATCTGGTTAATGGTTGAAGCTAATGTTCCTGTTAACGATGAAGATAGAAAACTTGCTAATTTAGCCTTAAAGAGCAAAAAGCCAGTGTTTCTAGTTATAAACAAAGTAGATCAGGTTAAAAACGTCTCTCAAGCTGACCATCATACTAAATTCGGAATTAAAGATTTTATCTATACTTCAGTAAAACAAAACAAAGGAATCGAAGAACTACTTCAAAAATTATCTAATGTTATTCCTAAAATTGAATACAAAGAATTCGATCCTAACACTATTAAAATCGCTTTAATTGGTAGACCAAATGTTGGTAAATCCTACCTATTTAACACTCTAGCTAAGAAACAACAGGCTATTGTATCAGATAGAGCAGGGACCACTAGAGACATCAACAGAACATATATTAAATATCAGAAGCAAGATGTTGAGATTATGGACACCGCTGGAATTAGAAGAGCGGGTAAAGTTGAAAAGGGAATAGAACACTTTAGTGTTATTCGTTCTCTAAGTGCTATCGAACAGGCTGATGTGTGTCTACTTCTTATGGATGTAAACGAACTTAATGTTCAGCTAGATCAGAAACTTGCCGGATTAATTAAAGAAGCTGGTAAGGGGCTAGTTCTAGTTGTTTCTAAATGGGATAGCGCTGAAGACAAAGACCCATACCTTAGAGACACTCTCGCTAAGCGAATCGCCTATAATTTTGAATTCGTACCTTGGGCTCCATTAATTTTCACTTCATCAGTTACAGGACAAAACGTAACTAAGATTTTCGAAATTGTTACTGAAATTATGGAAGAAAGAAAGAAGCGAATTCCAACAAGAGAACTTAACAAATACCTTGAAAAAGCTACTTTCAAACATCCTCCAGCAGGTCTTAAAAACAGATCTCCTAAACTAAATTACATTACACAAGAAACAGATAACCCTATTCCAGCTTTCAAGATATTTGGATCAAACACCAAGTTCCTTCACTGGAGCTACAGAAGGTACCTAGAAAGAGGCCTAAGAGAAGAATATGGCTTCAATGGAACTCCTGTACAATTATGGTTTATTGAAAAACATATTGCCCACAAACACGGCAATTCTCCAACCAAAGCCCCTCGATAAACTTGACTAGCTACAACAGGTTACTAGATACTTTATAAAATGGCACTATTTCAAAGACGCGCACCAATTGTTAATAACTACAAAATAGACTCTATGGGCATTAATAAGACTATTCTAATAGTTGGTCTTGGAAATGTGGGTGACGAATATACAAACAACAGACATAATATTGGATTTTTATGTGCAGATTTCTTTGTAGATACATTCGATGAGATGTCTAAATGGATTAATAAGCCAGATTTTAAAGCGCACATCAGCACAGGCAATTTAGGAGATAAACGAATTATAATAATAAAACCGACTACACTTATGAATAACAGCGGTGAAGCAGTAGCTAACGTTAAAAATTTCTATAAAATTCCTGAATCTAATATTGTAGTGCTTCACGATGAATTAGACATAAATTTTGGCCAAATTCGAATCAGAAATGGTGGTAGCAGTGCAGGCCATAACGGAGTTAAATCTGTAACTAAGCATCTAGGAACTGAAAACTACGGTCGAATCCGAATAGGAATAGGACCAAAGAAACCAGAACAGATGGATACTGCAGATTTTGTACTGCAAGATTTCAATAAAGAAGAGAAGACTAATCTAAAGGACTTGGAAAAAGAAGTTAACGCACTACTCAGTGAACATATCTACTCTAATGATTTATTAAGAGAAGAAACTAGAAACTTCATATTCTAATGCCTCTAAACTAAAAGAGACTCTGGAGGGGGTGGGCACCGCCAGAGTCTCTTTCAGAAGACAATATAAAATTGTCTTCCGGCCCTTCAACCCACCCCAACGAAACATCGAGATACATATATTAAAAATGCTCGTGTCGGAGATCCAAAAGGATCTTCACCATTTAGGCTCGTTCAATTGGGGAACCTACAAATTTCGGCTTGTAGTTAAAGGGATTAGTTTGTTTTAGAGAACAACGACTATCTATAAAGATAGACTTTTAGAAATAAGTGGAGGGTAACAACTTATTTAAGGTTTAATCTCTCTAAAACAATCTAACAATGTTGTTAGAGGGGTAAATGTACTTGGATCCTATGTAATAAGACCCACGAATTGCTATTTTAGCAAAAACATTACTTAATGTCAATACTACTTAACTATTTTTTCATTTGTCAAATATTAACACCTTAAGCATAATAAATTCTTATGTATAACTTGCATTATTATGTAAAATGAGTTTAATTTAAGTACTATGGCCAAAAACCTTGTAATAGTTGAGTCACCGGCAAAAGCCAAAACAATCTCTAAGTTCTTAGGATCAGACTTTGAAGTTAAGAGTAGTTTTGGTCATATTCGTGATTTACCTGCAAAGGACATGAATATAGATATAGAACACAACTTTGAGCCCAAGTATCAGATTAGTCCAGATAAGAAAAAGGTAGTTAGTGAACTGAAGAAGTCCGCTAAAGGTAAAACAGTATGGCTAGCTTCCGATGAAGACCGCGAAGGGGAAGCTATTGCTTGGCACCTCACTAAAGCCCTTGGATTAGACGATAAAACTACGAACCGTATAATTTTTCATGAAATCACTAAAACGGCCTTAGAAGCCGCTATAGAACATCCTAGAAAGATAGATTTAAACCTTGTAGATGCACAGCAGGCTAGGAGAGTTCTAGATCGATTAGTAGGTTATGAACTTTCTCCAGTTTTATGGAAGAAAATTCGAGTAGGATTATCTGCTGGTAGAGTTCAATCGGTAGCAACAAGACTATTAGTAGATAGAGAAAAAGAAATTAGAGAACACAAACCAGAGAAGTCCTATAGAATGCAGGCAGTATTTAAGAAAGGCTCTGATTTAATTCCAGCCGAACTTGCCAATAAGATTAAGGAAAAAGAAACAGTTCTTAAATCCCTAGAAGCATTTAAAGATGCTACTTTTAAGATAAAAGACATTACCAAGAAGCCTTCATTCAAGAGCCCTAGTGCACCGTTCACAACATCAACTCTTCAACAAGAAGCGGCTAGGAAGCTTGGATTCTCAGTAAGACAAACAATGACACTAGCTCAAAGACTTTATGAAGAAGGTAAGATTACCTACATGCGAACAGATAGCACGACTCTATCTGATCTAGCGCTTAATAACGCTAAAGATTTTATTATTAAAAACTACGGCGAAGAATTCTATGAAAGAAAACAATTCCACACCAAGAATGCTTCAGCTCAAGAAGCCCACGAAGCTATTCGTCCTACCAACTTTACAGAGCTTGAAGCTGGCTTAGACGCTCAACAGGTTAAGTTGTATAAACTTATCTGGCAAAGAGCCTTAGCTTCTCAGATGAGTAAAGCTAGTACTGAAAAAACAGAAGTAAGTATAGATAACGACAAGAATAGGGATATCTTTTTAGCTAAAGGTGAAATTTTAATATTCCCAGGATTCATGAAGGTCTATAAGGGTAAAGGTGAAGATACATTACTTCCAATACTAAATAAGGGCGACGTATTAGATGTTAATGAAATCAAAGCTACAATAACCTACTCTAGAGCAGCTGCTAGATACTCAGAAGCATCATTAGTTAAGAAGTTAGAAGAATTAGGTATTGGTCGTCCAAGTACTTACGCCAGCACTATTAACGTAGTTCAAGTGAGAGGATACGCAGAAAAGAAAGACCTTATAGGAGAAGAACTTAAAGAAGTTTCTTACATGCTTAAGAATGGAAAAATTGAAGAACTAGAAGAACTCTTAATTATTGGCGCAGACACCAATAAACTTATACCTACTCCAGTTGGAGAAGTGACCACAGACTTTCTAATTAAGTATTTCCCAAGTATCGTTGACTACGATTTTACAGCTAAAGTAGAACAGCAATTCGACCTTATAGCTGACGGTAAAGAAAAATGGACAGAAGCTATTGGAGATTTCTACAAGGACTTCCATAAACTAATTGTCGAATCTGAAAAAGTATCTAGAAAAGAAGTTTCTCAAGCTAGATTAGTTGGTAAAGATCCTAAATCCGGTGAACCTATTTATGCTAGATTCGGAAGATATGGACCCATGCTTCAAATGGGAGAAAACGACGTCGAAGGTAAAGATCCGGTATTCACATCACTTCCAGCAAACACTACTATGGAAAATGTCACCCTAGAACAAGCTCTAGAAATGTTTAGACTTCCTAGAACTCTTGGTCAAACTAAAGATGGAGAAGATATTAAAGCAAACATCGGTAGATTCGGACCATATATACAATACGGAAAAACTTATGTTTCCATAAAACCACTTGATCCTAATACCATTTCGCTAGAACAAGCTCTAGAGAAAATTGCCGAAAAAGAAGCTAAAGATAAAGAGAAGAACATTCAAATATTCGATAGTGGAATAAAAATCTTAAATGGCCCTTACGGACCTTACATAACAGATGGCAAAAAGAACGCTAAGATCGAGAAAGATTTAGACCCTAAAAAGATTACAGAAGCTGAAGCTAAAGACATTTTAGAGAAGGCTCCAGTTAAGAAAAAGTTCCGAAGACGAAAAAGTAAATAATACAACTTACTAGCAATAGAGTAAATAAACTTTTTTCATAACTTTCTATACCACAATATATGTAAGTCCGTCATTATTGTGCTAAAATATATTTACTAGTTCACATAATTGACGATTTCTATCAATTATTGTATACTATATAGATTATTCAAACTTTATGACTAAAACTCAGGACTCAAAATTATCCCTAGAAAACATCGTGAAAGATGTTCTAAAAACTATCAAAAAAGACCGAGAAATCGAAATCATATCTAAGCGATTCGGCCTATTTGACCGACGAGAGACTCTAGAACAAATTGGTGAAAATCTTGGCATTACAAGAGAAAGAGTAAGACAGCTAGAAAAAGCTGTTTTAGCTAACCTTATTACCAGTGCAGAGAAGGGCTCTCTAGTTGGATTAGATAAATTTGAAGAAGCAGTTCTTACGGAAATTAACTCAAAAGGGTTTATCTGTAGAGTAAGCACTCTTACAAATAATCTTATAGGCAGCCTGGACAAAGTAGAGCAGTCAAGAACTGCATTCCTAGCCCTTTTAAGCCCTAAATTAGAGCTTCTAGAAGACGATGACGACTATTTCATGGCAGTTAGTGTTAAGAAAGAATTAGCTCTTCCTAAAATCAAATCAGACATTGCCGCAATAGTAGATTGCATTAAAACTTTTAAAGAACCTAAAAGTATTGCAGATATTTCAGAAAAGGCTAAAGTAGCCCCTAAAGAAGTAGCAGAAAGCTTAGCTTCAGTATCAAGAAAATTAGCTTATCTAAATGGACTCTGGGGACTTGTAAAATGGCCCACAGTAAACCCTAAGAACATTAGAGATAAGATATACGTAGTTCTTAAAGAAAATGGTGCCCACATGCACTTTAATCAGATCTCAGAATCAATTAAAGGTAGTGAATTCAAGCGAAAGAATGTCACAACTCAAGCAATCCACAACGAACTTATTAAAGATAACAGATTCGTTCTAATCGGACGTGGAATTTACGCACTTAAAGAATGGGGTTATAAACAAGGTACAGTTGCAGATATTATTACTGAAGTACTCAAAGAAGCCAAAGAACCATTACATAGAGATGAGATCGTTAAACGAGTACTAAAGAGCCGTTTTGTAAAAGAAACTACTATATTGCTTAACCTACAAGGCAAAAATCAATTTAAGCGTGTAGCAAAGGCTACATACGCATTATCTGAATAATATGACTGAGATACTTGGCGGTATTGATCCGACAAAATGTCCATCAACTGGCAATGATTGTATTTATAGAAAAATCATACACCAATCATATCTAAATACATTATGGGAGCTAGAAAGAGTAGAAGAACACAACTCTGAAGCATTTACTACACAATTAAGCTCCAAAGCAGATACACAAAGAGAATTGCTATTAGGTGGATGCCTAGAGCCAGCAAAGATATGCGGACTAGCACTAGCAGCCGTTGTTAGACAGGCTGAATAAGGTTTTAATCAAGCTCTGAACAAAATACGAACATTATATATATAAATTCAAAAAATAGGCAAAAGGTCATAAATAGAGAATTATAATTATTTTTTACTAAGTAATGATAGTGGGTGATTAGAAAAAAATAAAAATTTGAAAAATCATTAGAAAAATACATTCGGGGCAGTTGGAATAGAGCGCTAAATCAAGTCATAGATATAACGTCGCACAATATATCTTTTACGACATTAATATATTATATTAAGATGATTAAGTGTAGGGCATCACAGGTTAATTATTCTATTAAATATCTATATTTATTTAAAAAATATAAATTTTATTTATATAAAATATCATTAGATCTACCTCATATATATGACTCATATAAATACCTTATATAGCCTCTATATGGTCCCGAATTAGTTAGTCAACGCTATTTGACTTATCCACAGTTTAGTTGTGAAAATATACTTTTTCATCAATTTTCACAATTTTTCTCTCTGCCCCCTACTTCTCTATTTTTTTATTAATTATTTGACTTTTGCCTACTAAAATATTGTTATATATATTTTTTAGAATTTACTATAAAATCATACACAGAACAAAATACGAACATAATAGGGAGTAAGAGAAGAGCTATTTGTAATAGACTCTGTTTTCTACCCTAACATCAACATATTGAGAAACTGTAATATTCTTCTGTTTAAGATAGTTTATTGTAGCTAGGAATCCACCTACCTGCTCCTTGGGTTTATTACTCTGTAAATTAAACTTAACATAGTAGTTTGCATTCTTTATATATACATCGGCTTCTCTAGAGGATTGAGGTAATACTATTTTTGCTACTGAGTAATCCTTAGCCCTCAGTTGATAAACAACTTCTTGCATAAAGCTAACATCGCTATTGCTAAGAGCTAGTTTACCCAATTGGACATTAAAACCGGTCTGATCATTTATTGTTACTAAATTGAGATAAGACAAGTTGGCTTTCAGATCTTGCTGCATTATAGCTGCTCCCCGAGAATTAATAAGGTATTGCGCATTATTGTTGGCAAGAATAAATATAGGGTCAGATCCAATTAAGGTAATTACTGGGCGGTTATCGATTAGGGGTAGATCAATTTTTATATCACTAAATTCTGGATAATTATTAAGTAAGCTAGCCTGAATAGAACTCATATTAATTGTAATTTTATTATTATTTAAGAGTGATGAATCTATTATTTTCTTTGCATATGAATATAGATTGGATTGAGTCTGATCTGTTATTTTCTGGTTTAATTTACTTCCAACGAATTTAACAATAGGTTTATCGCTTAGTCGAATTACATAAATAAAGGAAACTAAAACTGTAATTAATAAGATTATGAAACCAGCTCTCTGAGCAAAATAACTTTTTTGAATTGGAGCGTTATCTAAAATTCTAGGATCTCTACGATTTCTTACGGCTGCATTATTATTTCTTGGAATAAATTGATCAGAAACCCCTCCCCTGTTGGTCTCTAAATTCTTTTTTACATCTGAGAATCTTTTTCTAGGCCTCATTTTCACCTATTTTAATTAATAATTTGGCTATCGTATTTCCGGCATTTGGTTTGGCAAACATGGATATATTCTTCTCAAGCACCCCCCTGCCCTTCGAATCTTTAAGTAAATCGACAATTTTTTGTGCAAGTTTATTTGAGTCCAATTTCATACCTTTACTATAAATTGGAACAATTGCCTCTTTTTCAGCTAAAATTTTAGCATTTTCTATCTGATGTCCACCCGTTAAATGGCTTCCAGGTATGATAATGCAGGCCTTATTTTGAACGGCAAATTCAGCAAGATTTGTAGCCCCCGCTCTAGCAATAATAAGGTCAGCAGCGCCAGAATATAAGTAAACCTGATCTGTAAAACCTATTACTTTCAATCTTTCATTGAAATCTCGCTTTAATTCTGTGTAAAAATCTTGGTACTTTTCCAAGTTTTTCTGACCTACTATATTAATTATGTGTAAATCTCGAAATTGCTCCAGTAAATGACCTTCTATTTCGGACATTGCCTGGTTAATCTCTTCAGCTCCAAGTCCTCCACCAGTCACTAATAACACCTTAGATTTCTCAGGAATGTCTAATTCTTTTCGGTATTTATTCTTCAATTTTTCATCAACTTGTACAAATTTATTGCTCAATGGTATGCCTGTGTTGATTGTATTTTCTCTGGGGTAAGGATAGTTTTCTTCATCCAAAGCAGTCAGATGATATGCCGCCCATTTAGAAAGCATCCTGTTTGATAAGCTAGGAACGGGATCTGAATCATGTGTTACATAAGGTACTCTGAAAATTTTTGCAGCAAGAGAAACTGGGACTGCCACGAAACTACCTCTAGAAAATACTACGTCTGGTCTTAATTTAGCTATAAGAATTGAGCTTTGAATTAACCCGATACCTAAATAGATAACGTCTCGAGCATTTTTTAATAATGTTGGCACATCTAAAAGCTGACTCAATAAACCACCGTTATATCTCCTATACTTTCCTGCCATAACAGTATAATTTTTATCAATAGAAGTGTCCTTTTTTATTACATCATTTAAATGATCACCTTTTTGACCTACATAAATAGTGGTTATTTTAGGATCTATATTTTTAAGTTCAGAGGCTACCGCGAGAACCGGAGTTATATGACCCCCCGATCCGCCCCCTACTAGCAATATTTTCATTATTATTACTCCTATCTATACCAGTTTTTATGCTTATTTTCTGATAACTAGTATACCTTGATATTTGAAATGCTACACCTATTAAACCAGAAACAAAGATAACCGAAGTTCCTCCATAACTAATGAACGGCAAAGTAATACCCTTTAGTGGGAAAATACCTATCATCGCTCCAATATTAATAGCTGCCTGCACACTAATCCATGCCATTATTCCTATAATAACCAGCCTGGAAAAATCATCCGATGTGCGTTCGGCTATTGATCGTAATTTATTAAATAGCGCCAGATATATAAAAATCAGGACCAAACAACCTATAAAACCAAAAGTTTCTGCATAGATAGCAAATATTGAGTCATTACCTGCTTCCGGCTCATAACCATATGCCTGTACACTTTTACCTAACCCAAGACCTAAAAATCCTCCTGAACCAACTGCTATCAATCCCTGACATACCTGATATCCAGATGATCGGCAATTTGCTTGAGGATGTAGAAAAGTTTGGAATCTAGCGATTCTATAAGGAAAAGCCAAAACCATCACTATAACTCCAGCTACTATAATGCCTGAAATAATTCCTACTTTTTGAAGCGGCAGACCCGCTACAAAGGCCATAGAACCAAGTATTGCGACTATAACGGCCATTGAACCTAAATCACTTTGAATAAAGGCCACAAGGGCTCCTATTACCAATAAAGCAATAATAATAGGTTTAAATGTTTTGTTAGTATCATTAATCTGATTATTTCTAACTATAGCCGCCATGAAACTGGCGAACCATATAATAATTGCAAACTTAAGCAACTCAACGGACTGAAAAGATAAACCCCCAAGTCTAACCCATCTGTGTGCGGGATATTGAGGGTTTACAGGAAGAACAATCGCCAGCAATGTTCCCATTAGAGCCACACCTAAAATTATCTTGTAGTGTTGCTTCCAGATATGAAGAGGGACTGATGAAAAAATTAAAAAAACCACCACGCTCAACACAATTGCTATCAATTGCCTATTTGTATAGTATGAGGTGCTTACATTATTCAGAATGCTCAAGGCAGGACCAATAGCATAAAGTACGGTTAAACCTATTACCAATAAAAATGCGCATATAACAACAAGCCAATAGTCAGGTTTATGTCGCCTACCAAGCTGAGGTTCATCTTTAATGTACGCCCTATGTAACCTTCTGCGTTCCGGCTGCACGGTTAAAATCCTTTACCGAGAAGAAATATCATCAGACCAAGAATACTTGCAGCTTGTCCTAAAATCCAAAAACGCATAGTAACTTTAGTCTCAGGCCAACCTTTTGCTTCAAAATGATGGTGTATTGGAGAAGAAAGAAATACTTTTTTACCATTTCTTAACTTCTTAGAAAGTCTATTAATAATTACAGATCCTGTTTCGAAAATATAAACTAATCCAATGAATGGTAGAACATAAATAGTGTTTGTCTGCATTGCCACAAAACCTAAGGCTGTACCCATAGCAAATGCACCTACGTCACCCATAAAGAATCTTGCCGGGTGAATATTAAACCAGGTGTAACTCATCAAAGCACCTACGATTGTTATACAAAATGCAGCTAAGGCGTACTTAGATTCAACTATTGAAATGAATGTGTATGAAATGAACGATATAGATAATAATCCACCGGCTAGACCGTCTAATCCATCAGTAATGTTTACAGAGTTAGCAGTAGAAACAACTACCAACCAGAAAATTGGAATAATAGCCCATCCGACACTTATATTATGGAAGTAAGGCAGATATATTGTATGAACTCCTAGCTTTGAATAGAACCACCATCCACCTACTACTGCAACCATTGAGTAAAGGAAGAATTTAGCAAAGGCCTGCATTCCTGCAATCTTCTTATTTAATCCTCTTATATTCATAACATCATCAGCTAGGCCAATTAGTGCAGCTCCAACCATACCAGCAAGTGGCAGCCAAGTCTGACTTCGTTGTAAGTTAACGGCCAAGGTAACAATAAGAGTACTAAGAACGAAAATTAATCCAGCCATGTTTGGAATATTATTTTTATGCTTCTCTGCATGCAGACTCGCATATACTGTTGCTTTTCCGCCAGACCAAGCATCGGTTCTTGGCTTCTTCCACCATTTATATCTATACGCCAAATAAGTAAATATTGGGGTTATAGCCATACTTAGAACAAATGAAACTAAACCGAGTAGTAAAATTTTTACCAGAGAATCATATGGGACTGAAATGTGTATTGTGTTTTGCATTTTAAAAATCTTTTTTAATTATACTACTATTTTGTTTTAGGTTGTACATACCCTTCATTTATTAACATGTGAGCTAAATCAGCGAAAACAGGCATTCCTCCAAGCGGACCAGCAAATCCTGGAACAACTGGTTTAATATTAAATATTGCAATAACATACTGGGGCTTATCTCCGCCCACAAATCCCATATATGTACCATTGTAAATATTAGATAGATAACTACCGTTTTCAGATACCTGAGCCGTTCCAGTTTTTCCACCTACTGAATAATCCGAGCTGAAGTTTACGAACGAATAAGACAAAGCGGCAGTCTTTGTAATATTTTCCATCAATGGAATCATCTCGTCAGACACTTTTTTACTTACTGCATTTTTCTGAATAATCTTTGGCTTATTTTTAGTTACATTACCATTGGAGTCCTTTAAGCTATCTACTAAAGTAGGTTGATAAATAGTTCCACCGTTAACTAAGCTGGAAACAGCATCGGCCATTTGTAGATCTGTAACTGTCAAAGACTGACCGAATGATGTAGTTGCATAAGTCAGCATTATTGAAGAATCTGAAAAGTTTTCGGCTGGAATATACCCCGTAGATTCATATCCCTGTTCTATGTTTGTATATTGACCAAAATGATAATGCTTAACTAGGTAATCGTGCCAAGCCGTAATAGACTTATCGCTCAATTGACCTCCACCCATCTGCATGAGAAGCCACACAGCTCCAGTATTTAAAGATAAAGACAAAATCGTAGCAACACTTTGTTGTCTTGCGCCACCATCAACTTCAACGTTTTTAATAATACTTCCGTCAACATTCCATTGGGCGGGGTCATAATAAGTCGTATCAGGAGTAACAATACCTTGATCAAGAGCTGAAGCCGCTGTAAGGAGCTTCATGGTAGAGCCTGGCTCAATAGCATTAGCTACTGCTGCATTCTGGAATAATGAAGGATCAGTATTTTGAATATTAGTAGGATCATAAGTTGGGAAATTAGCCATTGCCTTAATTTGCCCATTGTATGGATCCATAATTATTGCACTAATTCCCTTCGAGTTTGTTTTCTTGTATTCATTTGCCAAGATTTGCTCCATTTGAGATTGCATTCCAAGATCAATAGAAAGATTTACGGTATCACCATTTTGAGGTGGAGATAAGACATTCGAACTTGATGAAGCTAATGGAACTCCGTTAATATCTGTAACTGCCTTAAACTTTCCGTCCTTGCCATTTAGCTGAGGATTCAGAGCCTGCTCTATTCCATATTGACCGACGCCGTTATCATCAACGAAGCCAAGTAATTGTGAGGCAAGACTTCCCTGCGGATAAATTCTATAAGATTGTGCAGTTGAGCCTACTCCAGGAATCTTAAGGTCTAATAGACTTTTATTCTGATCTGCTGAAACCTTCTTAGCAAGTACTACATATCTAGTATTTTTGGTCTGTAAAAGATCATTAATATCTGCTTGATTCTTGTTTAGAATTGGGGCAATTTTAGATGAAACATCCGAAGAATTCTTAATGAATGTTGGATCCGCATAAACCGTGTATAGAGTTTGATTTAGAACTAAAGGAACAACGGAGCTACCGTCCATAATATTAATCTGTCCTCTACGGGCCGGAATATCATATTGTTTTAGTTGATCATCTAATGCTGCAGCTTTGTAGTTGCTATATTGAATAACTTGTATATAAAAAAGTCTTAGAAGAAAAATACTAAAAAGGACAATAATAAGACCATAGGTTACATTGATTCTTTTATTGGAAACTATTTGTTTTTTTAGGTCGGAATCAAACATTAGCTTAATTATACGCTAATCTGTTTATTTTTTGGACTACTGAGTTACTGTCGCAGTTGGAGTTACCGCAACCATATTTTTAGAATTACTACTATCCTGAACTCTCTTAAGAGACTGTAGTCTTGCTGAAGCTACCTCTAAGTCTTCTTTCTGAGACTGAAGCTTTGATTGGCTATTTTGCAGACTATTAATTTGATAACCATAAGAGTTAGTTTTAGTTACTTGAGTTAAATATAAAAGTCCAAGTAGACAAGCTAATACTATTAGAATGATTGTGTTACTGATTGGACCGGTCTTAGGTCTTGCTACTGCAAAACTAACGGAGTTCTGATTCTTCGCACTGTATCTGTTTCGGTTTGCGGCTATACTGCTTGAGTATGTCATTTATTTTTATTTCCTTTTTATTTTTGGTGCTTAGCCCAAATGAATGGGCTAAGCTTTTGTTTTTTTATAAGGTTATTTTACCCTTACGGTAACCTTATACGCTCGGGATCTATCTTTTACCTGTATTGGCATATTAGTTCCCTTCCTTTATTTTTATTTTCACTGCGGCTCGAAGTTTAGCACTTCTTGCTCGCGGATTATTAACTATTTCATCGGTTGAAGGAATTATTGGTTTTTTGGAAATTAATCTAAGTTCACTATCGTAATTATCTCCTCCATGTTCTTGAAAGAAATTCTTTACTAAGCGATCTTCCAAACTATGGAAAGATATAATCGCCAATCTTCCTCCGGGTTTTAATAGACTCATCCATAAAGGCAAACTTTCTTTCACTAAAGTCAGTTCGTCATTTACAGCGATTCTTATTGCCTGGAAAGTTCTGGTCGCTGGATGCGTTTTACTGTATCCACGCCATACCTTCTTAGCAATTTCAGCTAATTGCTCTGTGTTTTCTAGAGGCCTACTCTCAACAATAACTCTCGCTATTTGTTTGGCTTTAGGCTCTTCTCCATATTCGCTTAAGATTTTAGAAATCTCATGCTCAGAGTAATTATTTAATATATATTCAGCTGTAAGTTTTTGGCTCTGATCCATTCTCATATCAAGTGGACCATTTTGCTGAATAGAAAACCCGCGGTTTACCTCGTTAAGGTGCAGTGACGATACGCCTAAATCTGCTAATATCAGATCGAATTTCTGATTCTCAGCTAACAAATCTTTACTCGCATTATAAAAATCGTTATTTACGATTTTAACTTTCTCACCCTTAAAGATTTCGTTTAACTCTTTAATAGATGTTGAGTCACGATCTACTAATACTGAATCTTCGATATTACCTGTAAGACTTAATACTTTGGATGCGTGCCCACCATATCCAGCAGTAAGATCTAGGTAGTTCTCACCTTTTTGAGGTGCGAGCACTTCTAGAACTTCATTTAATAGTACTGGTTGATGAATTTGATTTGTGTTTTTGTTTTGGTGCATATTTTCTTGTTTTTGTTTTTTCAAGGTCACCTAACTAGCAATCAGCTTTTTGTTTTTTTGTTGTTTTTGTTTTTGTTTAAATAAATAAATCTAATGAAGTTCGATAAAGAAATCGGGGAGAAATCTTTAAACTTCGATCTACTTATTTGAGAGACTTATGTGTGAGGTGGAGTTTTGGGAGGTGTTTTTAAAAATGTACTAGGTTTTTTAGAGTGGTATCCTATCCGGTTCCACTTGCTGACCGCCAGTTAGCTAATCTCGAGGGATATAACTAACCGTTTTCTCAAATTATTTTGTTAATGTACTTTTACTTAGCCATTACACGCCAGTATCTACCGGCCCTAATCGCTATAACGTCTTTTTTTATCTCTGCGTAATCAAGTAAGTGCTGCTCGATACTGAAACGTCCTTGCTTCATATCGATCTGGCCTTCTATCTTGCCGCTTCGAAATTGTACGTTTAGATCAGCAGTTCTCTCATCGAGAATATTGCCAATCAGTTGAGGTTCAACTTCTCTTTCCCATATCGATTTTGGATATACGTGAAGATAGTTTTTAAAACCTCTTGTGACAACTACGCCACTTGCGAATTCTGCTCTCAACTCGGTCGGTATGGTTAACCGCCTTTTGTCGTCAAGCTTCCTTTCGAAGTAATCTATTGTTGCCATCCCTTTTTAATAGTGGTTTTTATTTTACTTAAGGAGTAACTTATTTGTGTTACCCACTTTTACCCACTACATAGAGCATACTACCCACGATTACCCACTGCAATAGCAATATATCTAATATTAAGATATCGCTTACGGTACTTTTCCACAGAAAAATAAAAAAACGCCTCTTTCTAATCTGTTAAAGACGTTTTTATTGCGATCATACTATGTGGATAAAGTTTAGACGTTTCCGGTTCTACCTGGAGTTCTCTGACTTTCGGAATAACTAACGAATTCCGCCCCAGTTTCCGCCTTCTCTCTTTGAATTGGAGTAGGAACTGAATCTCTATGAGTAACCGTTTCTGCAACTGCGATCTTTGCAACTGGTAATAAATTATCTCTTAGATAATGAGCTGGCATTTCCATTACACCAAATAATGAGGCTGCTGCCATTGCATAAAAACCGATTTCGTTTTTGATGAAGCTATTTTTAATTTTATTTTTTGTTTCTATCATATTAAGCATTATATTAGCAGAAAATAGACAAAATGTCAATAATGCTTATGTTTATCTATGGTTGTTTGATCTATATCTAAGCTCTTTTTTAAAGTTATCTAAATTAACTATGTATTTTTCAAAAGGCTTCAGTAGAGTTGAATACTTCCAGTTTGGAGAAATAATATGAAGTAACTTATTTTTCTCCGACAAGTATTCTATTAAACTGTAAAAATCTCCGTCTCCACTAACTATTATTGCTTTATTGTAATTTGGCATTTCCTTCATAACAGTTAGAACTATGTCTGTATCGACATTTCCTTTTACTACAGTTTTAGTAGTAGTATCTCCATTTGGATCTCCAGCTGGATTCTTTATAACGTTAACTGATTCAACTGTCGGCTTAAGGTAAACCAAAAATCCTAGACTATGCATAAACTCATATAAGGATTCATTTTCGGGCATATATCCAATAAACATTATGGCTTTTTCAACGCCATATTTATCTGTAAGAAATTGCCTAAATTTCTTCCAGTCCATCTTCCAACCCATCCTTTGAGTTCCAAGATTAAGATTTTGACTATCTATAAAGGCGTATACTTTTTGTTTTTTATTAAATCTTTTAAATTTCTTCATTAATATATCTATTATACCAGTATGAGCTTAATTATTAAGGTTACTTAATCTTTTAAGCTCAGTATCAAAATTAAAAGCCTCATCACTCACCTCTAAACTCATCTTATTAAAACCCTTTAGAACTAAACCATCGAAACTTCTAAGTCTAGATAAGGCAACATATCCCATTCCTGGAGTAAACGCATTACTAAGATCGATTTCAGCCCTATCTAAACTCATTCCTTGGCTCTTATGAATAGATAAAGCCCATGAATGTTTTATGGGCATGTATTTTATCTTAAGTTTTCCATTTTCAAATTCACTTTCATGCCAATTAACAAATATATATTTTAGGTCATCAGTTCTAACTACAGGCATAAAGTTCTTGAAATCCACAACTACCCCGGTAGTGCCATTAAAATATCCTGACTTAGGACTATTAACGCAGAACATTACTCTCGATCCTACTTTAAGAGTAATTGATTCTGGGCTATTCACCTCGTTCTTATAGTTGTCTATAAGTCTATGTTCTCCTACATAACTCTTGCTATACCTTAACCATCTAGAATCAATTTGATCATTTTTGAGCATATTCAATCTGTTAACGTCATAGTTGTGAGAGTATAATTTTATAAAATCATTAGGAAAATAATGAACAACTTTTTTATTCAGAGTATTAATTGTGCTTAGTTGCACGTTCCTAGTTCTAATTGCCATTAAAATATTAATGAGTTGATCAGATTCTTTTTGGCGATGCTGTTCGTTTAAGTAACACACACTTAGATTTAATTGCTTGAAGCTTTTTGATTCAAAAATAAATTTAGGCCTGCCCCGCTTAACTACTGGTGGAAGCTGAAAAAAATCCCCTACTAGAATTATTTGCTTGCCGCCAAATACTTCTTCTTTGTGTGAGAATTTTTTAATTGAATTATTAATCTTTTCAAAATCTTCTGCACTAAGCATAGATACTTCATCAATTATTAATATGTCAGCACTCTTTATGGCTAATTTTTGATCTTCGCTAATATACTTATTTGCAAAACCCGACCATGAATGTATAGTCTGACCATTTACATGTGTTGCGGCAATGCCAGTAGAAGCTGTTGTAGCTACTCTTAGGCCATTTTTATGGGCGTAATTGATATATTTGTTTAATACATATGTCTTACCACTTCCAGGAGGTCCTGTAAGGAATATATTTCTACCAGACTGCATTAATTCTAGAGCCCTAACTTGCCTCATAGAGGCATGATAGAACTACTTTGTGTTTAATTACTAAATCTAATTATTAAATTTTAATGAAATAAGTTCTTAAGTTCAGAAATCTTAACTCGTTTTTGCTCAGTAGTATTGCGGTCACGCACGGTAACACTGTCGTCTTCTAAGCTATCGAAATCTACAGTAATACAGATAGGAGTACCGATTTCATCCTGCTTTCGATATCGCTTACCGATATTACCATTATCGTCCCAAGCAATTTCTCCAACTTCTCTAGTGAGATTATTAAATATTTCCTGTGCCTTTTTAACTAATTCTTCTTTGTTTTTAAGCAGCGGACTTACCATAGCCTTGTAGGGAGCTAGCTTTGAGTTCAGATCTAAATAGACTCTTTGTTCGTTATTCACTTCATCTTTTTTATAAGCCGTAGACATTGCAGCAAGCACAATTCTATCTAAACCAAATGATGGCTCTATGACGTGAGGAACGAATTTCCTAGATTCACCTTTTACTGGGTATTCTAGATTTTTACCAGATTTCTCTTGGTGTTTGGTGAGATCATAATCTGTTCTATATGCTAATCCAGCAATTTCTTTAACTCCTATTGGGAATTCATACTCGAAATCTATTGTTCTTTTTGAATAGTGAGCTCTATCTGCTTCGGAAATTTCTTTTTCGTGCAATTTACTTTCATCAAGACCAACCACATCAATAAAAAATTCTCTCATTAATTTTCTCTGCTTCTCAAACTCTTCTTCCCAAGTAGTTGGATCTATAAATAACTCGTACTCCATAATTTCAAATTCTCTTGCTCTAAAAATAAAGTCTCTAGGAGATATTTCATTTCTAAAGTTTCTACCGATTTGTGCTATTGAAAATGGTAAATCTGGGTAAAAAGTGTCTAGAATATTCTTGAAGTTAACAAACATACCTTGTGCAGTTTCTGGTCTTAAATATACTTTTGAATCATCACTGGCAACAGGTCCTGCATTTGTTTCAAACATTAAATTGAAAACCTCAGCCTTACCAAGTTCATTACCATCAGGGCTTTTAATTTTATTATCCCTAATTAATTTTTCCATTTCTTCTAAACTTAAACCTTCAGCTTGAATATTCTTATCTTCAAGCAAATGATCTAATCTGTATCTCTTCTTACTTACAACGTCTTCAATTAATGGATCCGTAAATGTATCGACGTGTCCACTAGCCTGCCAAACTTTCTGATTCATTAGAATAGATGAATCTAGCCCATAAGCGTTGTGTCTTTTTTTAACGAAAAAATCCCACCATAAATCTTTCACATTATTTTTTAGTGCCACGCCCAAAGGTCCGTAATCCCAAGTACCACTTAGACCACCGTAAATTTCAGATCCAGGGAAAATAAAGCCACGTCTTTTGGCTAAACTAACTATATCTTCTAATGTGACTTTGCTCATATGATTAGATTATAGCGAAAGATAACGCTTAAATATAGATTCAAGTAAATTATTGATTAGTTTTGTGTCCAATTCATCAGATATCTTAAAAACACTTTCAGGGGAATTAGAAAATAATAATCTTAAATATTTAATGCTCTTTACATTGAATCTACCACTGGCACTTTCAATGAAATTCATTTCAGATACATCAAAATTATATTTTTTATTTTGGTCTAATTTATTTAAATTTGAATCTGTTAATAAGTTTGGACTAAAACCACTAATATTTATTAATTTAGATAAAAAATATTGATAACATTGATCTGGATCATTATCGTTTGAATTTAAGAAAGTTAGAGATTCTTTTAGGAGTTCATAGTAATCGTCGTCAGCATTATCTTCAGTATTTTTATCTATAATTTGTAAATATTTATAAGCAACGTTAATCCTATTTAAATCCTTGGATATTTCACTGAAAAATTCTATTGGCCTGGAAGAAACCAAAGTACTAATATCACTCTTCCCTTTAATAAATACGATTTCGTTTACAGATAAAAGTTCTATGCCAGCTGCAAGTTTAGACTTAATCTTCCTAGAACCTTTGGCCATTAGCGTTAATTTTCCATCATCTTTTGTAATAACGTTAACTATTCGGTCGCTTTCAGAGTAATTAATTCTAGATAAGACAATTGCGAACGTTACTTGATTCCTCATATAATCTGACTCACTAATTTATTTGCTGAGATATCTGGCTTGTAAAATATCTTAGAGATCATAAGATCTTTTTTGAAGTTACCAAATCTCTTAATCAAGTGCTCTTCCCTAACCATACTGATAATATAAATTTTGGATTTATCTAAATCCGAATATGATCTGATTTCATAGATCAATTCGAAACCTGAATTCTTAGGAATTTCTATGTCCATTAATATTACGTCTGGAATATTATCATTAATACTATTCAGCGCACCCTGTGCTCCACTTACAGAATTTACTTCATAGCCAGAGCTTAAAAAAATTTTTGCATAAATTGCCCTAAGTACATTGTCGGGCTCTACTATTAAAATTCTCATACCTCAATCAATTGTAATTGCTTTGAAGGATTCATTAAAGTTCCGATGCCTCTTAAATTGTGATGTTTTGATGCAAGTAGGCGCATATCCATATTGCTTAGAAGTTGTTTTGCTATGAATATCCCTGCACTATTGGTATGAGAAAAATCAGGCATTGGCCTCTTTGACGAATTCATGTTTCTAAGGCCCTGATTTAGTATGTTCGAATTAATATTTACGTCCTCAGAATACACTCCAGCAACAAGTCCATATCTAGATCTATGTGAAGCTAGAGTTATAGTCTTACTTTTATCTAGTGACGACATAGACTCAATCATTGCCCATCCTACGCTGATTAATGAACTTTCGAGTGCAACTCTATTTGAAAGCACAGGACCAAAATTATTATTTGAAATTACTTTTAATTTAACGTCGTAATATTTAGCTAATTGCTCTAGTTCGTGCGCAGAATCATAGAGCACTGAGGAAAGTGATAGTGGTTCCAATATCGGATGATTATTAGCAGTAACTGAGCTTAAAATGAAATTATCTATCATTCTAATAGAAAATTTTGCTAGATCCTCAACCTGCTTTAGATCACCTTCTTTTGAAGCAAGACTTAGTTGTGTATTAAGTAATATTTGTAATAATGGAAGGCGGATATTTTCAGCGACTTTTAAAAGTAGCTGATAAGAATCTTCTAATTTGCTCGCCTCGAATTCCAACGAAATACCCTCACTAATTTATCCACCACTTATTAGAGTTAATTATACATTAAGGAGTGAATTTTACGGAAGATAGAATTTTATCAAATTCAGCGCCATAACTACCGCCTTCAGTGAATAATTCTAATGTTTGACCTCTAAGAGGAAGAACTATCATGGTGCCAGTTTTATTGTTGCCTAATTGTCCAGTTAATTTTGTGCCTATTACGCTAGGTACATTGGGAAGACTATAAGGCACAATCTTTACTGTTGTTGGATCAGTGGTTAACCCTCCAAGAGTAGTAGCGTAATCTGATGATGAAATATTAACTCTGAATGCAAAATTAGTAGCGCTAGTGTCGTCAACGCTAGTTAATATTCCAGGATAAAAATAACCATCTAGTAAAGAAGTCTGGGTTGAATCAGATGCTCCAAGAACATAACCACTCCAATTCCTTGGATAATTAAAACTAAGACTTCCGAAAATGGCTGGTCCATTATAGCTTAGGTATGGTGATTCAGATTGCTTCTGGAAATTAGCGGTATCTATTGTTTGCTGAGCAGTTTGAGCCTTAGTTACTGCAGCAGCTATCTGCTGATTTAAGGTACTTTTAGCATTGGACGCATTACTAGTCTGCATAACAGCAAATATACTTACGAACACTAGTAATGCCATAGAGACTATCAATAAAACTAGAGTTACTGCTGCACCATCTTGGTTATGCTTCATCACCTTTAATCCTAAACGATATTTTCTAAAATTTCAAATTACTTAGTTATTTTCTTAATCTTATTTTCTGCATTTTTTAGATAATCTTCTAATTCTGCAATAATCACAGAGCCCCTATCATAAAGCTTTATGGATTCGTCGATATCTAGATTTCCCTCTCGAAGTTTATCTAAAATATCTTCAAGTTCCTGATTTAATTTCTTGTAATCAATATCTTTGCTTTTCATACTATTCCTCTACCTCCATTACCCTTGTTATAACTTTACCTTTATAAAATTTAATCTTTAAAACATCATCTTTCTCTAAATCATCAGAATTCTTAACTAGTTTACCCTCTGAAGTTACGAGCGCAAAGCCTCTTTTTAGAATATTTGTGGGATTATATGCTTTTAATAAATCGTTCTTAGAATCAAGATCATTTTTCATTCTACTAAATTGTTCTTTTAATAAATTATTAATTTCGATCTTGGATTCTGCTATATAATCTTTTTTCTTTTCTAAATCATTTACGATTAAATGAAGTAAGTTCTGTTTAGAGTTTTTTAAATTTTCTAATAAAACTTTACTTTCAGGCACCATTAACTCTGCAGCATTAGAAGGAGTCGATCCTCTTAAATCAGCGACTAATTCGGCTAACGAAACGTCTATCTCGTGCCCAATGGCAACAACTGTAGGAATTTTACTGTCAGCTACTGCCCTAACTAATATTTCTTCATTAAATGCCGCTAGATCTTCGGGACTACCCCCTCCCCTAATTAAAACTAGGCAATCTAGTTTATCAGAAATATTTGAATTAAATTTCTTTATAGCAGCAACTATTTGACTTACTGCTAAATAGCCTTGCACTTGAACATCTATTACATCAATCTCAATTCCTTTATATCTATTCCCTAGGACTTTTATAAAATCATGATAAGCAGCCGACTGAGTAGAAGAAATTAAGCCAATTCTTTTTGGGGGATATGGGATCTGTCTTTTTCTATTAACATCAAATAAGCCTTCTTTTTCTAGCTTGGCTTTTAGTAGCATCGTAGCTCTTTTAATACTTCCCTCGCCTACTAGCTCCACAGCCTCGACTTGCATGCTCATTCCATAAGTCTGATGTAGATGCGGATAACAAAATACTCTTAGCAACATTCCATCTTCTACGGGAAAATTAAGCTGTCTTACTGTTCCAAAAAATCTCACTGTAGAATTATCATCTTTAAGATCAAAATATACCCACTGATTTTTACTAATTTTAAAATTAGCTAATTCACCTTCCACTAAAACTTTTCCAAAATTGTAATCAAAGGTCTGGTTAATTAGTCCGACTAATTCAGATACTTGGATTACTTGAGGAGTGAAATCCATACTAAATTCTTGCACGTTTTTCGTTTATGCTCTTGTGGTAATAATAGAATCCAGGAGGTAGCTGAACTAATGTATTTAGTACTCTGTACATAATTGTTACTGGCAAAGATACGCTTGCAGGTATTCCAGTTGATGCAAGAACTGCAGTCATTAAAGCTTCGTAAATACCAATTCCTCCAGGAAGTACAGATATTAGGCCAGCAAAGTTAGCCACACCGTAAGCCAATATAATCGCACCTAGATTAACAACTTTACCAAAAGCCAGATAGACGACATAAATTACTAATATTTCGGTTAGGTTTGCAAGCAAGGCGTACCAGAAGGGATTTCTTAATCTTTTAAGCTCACTTGTAATAACTTGATAGTTTTCATGAAAATCATTAAATATTTTCTTTGCCTTGTTAATACTAATTAGGCCTTTCTTTCTTCTAAATATCTTCTCAAACAGCCAATTAAGAACCTTAGTTAGGTAGGTAAAGAAAGAATTAATTCTACTTTGGCTTCCAACTATATATCCAAATAAAACTGTAAGAATAAATAAGACCATAGATAATGATCCTGCTACTAGAATTGTTAGATTGCTAACTTTACCAAAAGCAGCCAATAAGAATATTCCAACAAACAATAATACCTCGAAAGATAAAAGAGTTAATATTAGCTTCATTAACTGAATTAATGTAGCCTTCGCTCCGGAAACCTCTTCATTCTCACTTACCTTAACGCCGAAATAAGATATTCCAGTTACTCCCCCGCTTGGAAAAAGATGATTTATTAAATTTAATTCCAGTGAAGCCTTAAATAAATAACCATAACTCAATTTATTGCCAACAATCTTAAATAGATTTTGATACATTTTAGTTTGTGCATGGTAATTAAGAATCTCAATCGGAATAATTAATAGCAGCGCCCACGAATTTACATTTTTAAGATTTTCAATTGTTGTAGCAATCTGATCACGAAGGAAATATATCAATGAAAAAAGCGCCAGAATGGACAATATATTTATTATCAATTTCCAGTTCTTCGGCAACATTGTTTTTTTCTTCATAAATATATTCTATATTATACAAGTTCTTATGTATCTAATGGTATAGTAGTTTTATAATGAATTCTTTAATAATACTAGGAAGACAAACAGATTTAGCAATTGCAGAGCTAGAAAGTCTATACGGCAATGACTCAGTAAGTGAAACTGAAAGCAATGTAGCAACCTTGAATATTGAAACCGAGTCTATAAAATTTGAAAATTTAGGCGGCAGCATCAAGCTAGCTAAAATTTACGGCGAATTTGAATATGGTAAAAACAATCTATATAAAACTATTCAGAATACAGCCGAAGAAATTGCATCAGAAATGCCTGAAGGAAAAATTATCTTAGGTCTTTCCTTCTACAATATCTCAATTCAATCTAGAGATATTACTAAACACGGAATGCTTATTAAGAAAACTCTAAAGAAATCCGAAAGATCAGTAAGACTTATTCCTAACCAAAAAGCATTCTTAAACAGCGCATCTGTATTTCACAATAAACTAACCTCAGTTCACGGACTAGAATTAATAGTTGCTAAAATCGGCAATAAATTCGTAATAGCACGAACCACTAACGTCCAAAATATAGAAGCTTATAGAGAAAGAGATCAAGAAAGACCATTCCGAGACTCTAAGATAGGAATGTTGCCTCCTAAATTAGCTCAAATAATAATTAATCTAGCTAGAGGACAACAACCAATCAGCGACTCATCTACCCTACTAGATCCTTTTTGTGGGAGTGGAGTAGTTCTTCAAGAAGCAAGTTTAATGGGGCTAAATGTCATGGGCACTGACTTAAACCCTAAAATGGTAGACTTCTCAACCAATAACTTAAAATGGCTTAAGGAAAAATACCCAAATATTAAGTCGCCGCTCTTAGTAAAAGTCGAAGATGCGACAATAGCAAAATGGTCTAATTTTAATTTTTTAGCGGCTGAAACCTACCTAGGACAACCTTTTAGCTATGCGCCAAGCAGAGACGTATTAGAGCAAGAAATATCTAACGTAAATATGCTACTAAAGAAATTTCTTAAGAATCTACATGAACAAATTGATGAAAATACCGGAATTTGTATTGCAGTTCCTGCATGGAATGATAGAGATAAATTTATTTCCCTACCCCTTATTGACCAAATTGAAGATATGGGGTATAATTTTGTTAATTTAAAGCACATAAGTGCAAAGCAGTTATTTTACTCAAGAGAAGATCAAATTGTTGTAAGACAACTGTTAGTAATTAAAAGGAAGTAAGAAAGATATGTCACACGTCAAAGCCGGCGGTACCGCCAAGAATGTTCACGACTCACCTGGTCAACGATTAGGTGTTAAAGTTTATGCTGGATCAAAAGTTAATAACGGCCAAGTTATCGTAAGACAAGTCGGTATGACCAAAAGAGCTGGTGAAGGTACTTCATTAAGCAAAAACTTTACAATTCACGCTGCTAAAGATGGCGTAGTTGCTTTCGAAAAAAGAAAAGTTCGAACTTTCAGCGGCCGAAGCGTACGAAGAACTTTCGTTACTGTAAAATAATTACACTCTACTATTGAAAAAATATCATTTTTGTGATATATTATTGTTAATAAATTAAAACAAAAATGTTAGAACAAAATATAGAAATTCAAGAAAACCCTACACAACCTGAGTTTGTTTATCCTCAAACTGAGCTTTATAGAAAAATTGAATCTAATTCCCTTTCAGAAGTTGAATCTAATAAATTAGAACGTGCTGCGGAATTATTCAAACACAACGAAGAATCAAAAAATACTTATCCTAAGATCACCGATAAAACTGAGACTAAGGCACTAGATAGAATATCCATATTCAGAAATTCATCCGAAAAGTTCAATACCCTATTGTCTCAAGTTGAAAGCACCAATCCAGGAATCGATCAAAGTAAATTATTAGAAATTATTAGAGAAAATGACGAATTTCGTACTGAAATAGGACTAATTATTCAAGATTCTATTTCTAATCTATGGACCGAAAACAAATTACCTGAAAGATTAATGCTAAATAGTGAAAAAAATCCAAGACTTAAAAAAACCAATGAAGTCTTTGGTCTTAGAAGCCAAGAATACTCTGCCCAGCTAGCTCTTAGTATGTTAGATGGGTCATTCGATGATGAATATCATGGTGACGGACCTATAGATATAGGACCAACCGGAAAAGTTATTAGCGGACAACACCGTGCCGGTGCCCTAATGGCTATAGGAGATTGGAAGATCTAATTAAGCTCTTGCTTAACTTTTTGAACCACGTCAGCAATTGTAATTTCGGACTTTATAAGATAGTCGTCAGCTCCTAGCTTCATAGCTTTATCCATATCAATTTCCTGACTCAGTGCAGATAGTACTATAATTTTTAAGTCCTTTGTCTGGGGAGTATTTCTTAATATATCTAGAACATTAAACCCATCAACTTTAGGCATCATAATGTCTAGCAATATAATATCTGGCTTGTAATTCAGGGCTGCAGTTAAGGCATCCTCACCATTTCCAACTCTTCTAATATCAAAACCTTCGGCTTCAAATCTAGTCACATAGACATTAGACAATGATTCATCGTCTTCAACTAATAACACTTTGTATTTAGAATTTGTATTAGTATCCATAAGCACTATATTAACTCTAGATTGAACTAAAAACAAACTATTTAGATTCAATCATGGCTCTAATGAAGCCATCAAACAATGGATGGGGCCTAGTTGGCCTGCTCTTAAATTCAGGATGATACTGACTTGCTATAAAGAATGGGTGATCAATTCCCTCAATGACTTCCACTAGACCATTATCTGGATTAATTCCTGAAGCTCTTATTCCCCACTTCTCAAATCTTTCAACATACTTAGGATTACATTCACCCCTATGTCGATGTCTTTCAATTATTGAACTCTTTTTATAAAGTTTTTGAGCAAGACTGCCTTTTGCTAGGTCACAAGGATAATCACCTAGTCGCATAGTTCCTCCGGTCATTTCCATATTTTCTTGACCTTGCATCGTAATAATAACTTGGCTTCTACTGTTTGGATCTAACTCAAAAGTAGTAGCATTCTTAACTCCTTTTTCTCTAGCAACTGCAATAACCGCCATCTGTAAGCCAAGACATATACCTAGGAATGGTTTCTTTTGATTGAACGCATAAGTTGCAGCCTTTATCTTACCTTCAAGACCTCGCTGTCCAAAACCTCCAGGAACCAATACGCCGTCATATTCATCTAACTCTTTATCTAAATCTTTCTTTCCGTCATATTTTGAAGCATCAATCCAAGAAATATTTACCTTTACATCATTCCACATAGCCGCAGAACGCAACGCCTCAAATACAGACATGTAAGTATCTGAATTATCTAAATATTTAGCTATAAAGGCTAGGTTAATTTCTTTGTAATCTGAATTTGTAGCTTTCTTCACCATCTCTTTCCAAATTTTTAGATTTGGCTTAGCAGATTTTAATTTTAATTTCCTAGAAATAACATTAGCTATACCAGTTTCTTCTAGAGTTAAAGGAACCTGATAAATACTCTTTGCGTTTGGTAAAAGAGCTATCGCCTTTGGCTCTACTCCAGTGAATAAACTGAGCTTTTCTTTAACAGATTCATTTGCTGGCCTCTCGCTTCTAGCAACTAGAATATCTGGTTGGATGCCTAGGCCTCTTAATTCTCGGACAGAGTTTTGAGCTGGTTTAGTTTTAGTTTCATTCGAAGCCTCTAAGTATGGCAAATAGACCAAATGAACATATAGGCAGTTACTCTTACCGACTCTAAGACCGAGTTCTCTAATAGCTTCAATAAAACTAAGTGACTCATAATCTCCAACCGTACCACCAATTTCGACAATATGAACATCAAAGCCTTTACCTGCTTCTTCAATATACTCTTGTATGGCGCGAGTTAGATGTGGAATGATCTGAACATCATCACCTTTGTATTTACCGGCTCTTTCGTCCTCTATTACCCTTCTGAGCACACGACCAGACATTAGTGAACTCTTTTGAGTAAGTTCCTGATCAATAAATCTTTCGTAATGTCCTAAATCCAAGTCAGTCTCGGCGCCGTCTTTAGTTACAAAACATTCGCCATGCTCTCTAGGATTCAGAGTGCCTGCATCAACATTTAAATAAGGATCACATTTTTGTAGATTTACTTTGAATCCACGAGATTTTAGGAGGTTAGCAATTGAGGCGGCGGTGATACCTTTACCGAGCCCGGATATTACCCCACCAGTAACAAAAATAAATTTTGTTGGTTGTTTACCCAAACTAATCCCCTTTTTGTATTCCTTAATCCTACATTAGTATTAGCGTTTTTGACAAGTTTATTTTGTAGTCAAATAATCTATAGCTGAATTAAGTTGTGTATCGTTGTTGTTTTGCACATCCGTATCGCTAAGAGTAACAGTCTTGTCTGGCGTTATTCCTAATTTATTAATGTTCTTACCATTAGGCCTGTACCAACTAGCAACGGTAACCTTAAGTTGTGATCCGTCTGGGAAATTAATTAATTGCTGCACGACTCCCTTACCATAGGATTTTTCTCCTATAACATATGCGGCATTATTATCTTTAAGTGCACCAGTAAGAATTTCACTAGCCGAGGCACTACCACCGTTTATTAGAATAGCAGTAGGTATTCCTTTGAGCGTTTGATTGCCATTTGAATAGTAGCTATTTAAAACTACATCTCCGCGTTTTTCTTGAAGCACCAAATCATTTTCTGGCAGCCATAGGCTCGCTACATTAACGGCTGCATCGAGAAGACCACCTGGATTATCTCTTAGATCTAATATTATTTTACTTACCTTATTGTCTGCAAAATAATTAGCCGCTTTATTAGCTAACTCAGTAGTATTGTTTCCAAATGTAGTTATCTTCAAGTATCCTATATTTCCGTCTAGAATCTTATATGTGACAGTTGGTATAGAAATTTGCTGTCTAGTTAGAGTGAAGCTCAGATTATTATTGCCCCTAACTATACCAAGAGTTACTTTAGTACCTGCTGTTCCTCTAATTTCATTAACCACTGCATCTATACTCATACCTGAAGTGCTCTTAGAATCTACACTAGCGATTATGTCTAGTGATTTTATTCCAGCTGTTGCAGCTGGAGCGCCATCGATAGGAGAAATTACTTGAACGTTTCCAGATGCGTCTTTACCTAATTCAATTCCAACACCACTTATGGATTGATTGAGTTCATTATTGAAATCCGCAGCCTCTTTAGGTGTGAAGTAAGCTGTATATGGGTCTCCAGTTGATTCTGCTAATCCATGCTTTAGTCCATCGAGAATTTGTGTTGATGTTAGATTATTATAATAATTATTTTTTAGAGCTTGGTAAACTTGGTCTAAACTGCTGTAGTCTAGATGACTTGGAAGTCCAGTAGTAGCACTCTTCCCTCCAATATTAATAGTACCGTTTCCGAAAAGAACTCCTAGATAAAAAATAAATACTCCAATAACTAAGAATACAGCGTATTTTGCGTTTCTTTTGTTATGTAGAAACTTTTTTATTTTAATTTCAAAACCCTTAAACATTAGATTTATTTTACTAAAAATATGAAGATCTTACTAATAGATTATTGCCATTGTTGGAAATGTATAAAGTACAAACCGCTGGTTGATCTTGTAGCTACACTATATTGGCCGGTTAGATTTGCATTATACTGACTAACTGTAATAGTACCGTCACCATTAACAGACTCAACATACATTGCATGTCCAACGTCACCAGCATATCTATATGTTCTAGGCCTAATTGCAATATCTCCAACGTGAGGAGTTTGATCTACTGGAATTCCATAGTTACTAGCATCATCTATCCATTGGTATGCATTACCAACACCACCCCAATATGGCATATCGTATTTAACTTTTCCTTCCATATATTCTTGGTGTACTTTAAATGCCGCATAACTTACACATTCCCGGTTAAATAATCCCCAATTGTCGAACGTATTATCCTGAGGCATTTCACATCCCCATATTCCTTGTGGACCTTGAGCTTGTCCAGGATATCCACCACCACATACACCGCTATAACTTACAATTGAACCTGCAGGCGTGTTAAGTGCGGCTAATTGACTTCTAAGTTGAGCTATTGAAGCATTATTTGAAGCCAATTGTTGATTGTATTGGTCCTGTTGCTGCTGATTATATGATAATAATTCTGTTTGCTGATTTCTTGATGCAGTTAATTGATTTTGCTGAGTAGTCTGTATAGCAAGAAGTTGATCTACCTGTGACTTCTGAGTTTTTAATTTAGCCTGTAAGGCATTTATCTCGTCTAATGTTTTCTGAATTGAATCACTAATTGCATTTCTATAAGTAGCAGCATTTACGTAATCACTTAAATCTTTACTGCTAGCTAATTGCTCCAACGTTGTCATGCTGCCATTAACGTAAGTACTCTTAACATCACTCGCTAGAACAGTTTTTTGCTGATCAAGCTTATTTTGATTCTGAGTCATTTGACTTTGTATGCTGGCTTGAGTGGCAAGATTCGCATTGATTTGAGTTTGTATTCCAGTAATTTGCTGCTGAAGTATTGCAAGTGCCTGCTGATAATTTTGTGCCTGCATTTGAAGTGAACTTACACTACTACTGTTCTGTGCATTCTGAGAATTTAGGTTGTTAATTTGCGCCTGACAATCTGAAACCGTAGAGCAAGTTGCGGCCATTGTCTTAATAAAATAAAAAGAAAAAGTTGAAAAAACAAAAGTAAAAACAATTGCAATCAACTGAATTCTTTTAGTTTTTCGAATGTTTAATTTAAATATATTCATAATTTTTATTTTATATTTATATAGATAATCATATAATATACACCCCTGAATTGCAATAATTCTTAAGCTTATTTTACTTTATTTTTGAGATATCTACGAGTAGCAACTGCCGAGCTAATTGAACCTATCAAAATACCTATAGTTAATTGAGCTAATAGTATTACCCAGAAATGAGATTTGTAGAATTTATCAGTATAAGAAATATCGAATAATCCAAAACTTGAAGCTTGAAGCGTATTAGACGATCCAATAAATAATATATAGATTGCTGAGATTGAAAGTAATGCAGAGAGTATTCCATAAACCACTCCTTCTACAACGAATGGTCCATGAATGTATGACTTATATGCACCAAGTAAGCGCATAATCTTAATCTCTTCTCTTCTATTGAAGATTGCCATTCTGATTGTATTAAAGATTATTATTACGGACACAAAAGAGAATATTAAAACTGCTGCTACACCAGATTCTTTTATAACTTTGGTTGCTTTAGCAATTTTATCTATTGCCTGCTTCCTATCTCCAGAATATGATGTTCCGGACTGAGGATCTTGTAGTGCTACATATTGTGGCTGATCTATAAAATCTTTAATCTGCTGAATATTATTTATATCGTTAGGAATAATTTCAATACTTGCAGGCAATGGATTGTTGGTTAGGTTGGCCGCATTTATTAGTGTCTGATTTCCGGCATTGTCTTGCTTATATTGTGCGAGGGCTTGAGCTTTAGATATATACTTAACATTCTTTACATTTGCTCGTCCTCTTAGATGAGAGATAAAATCATCTACAGTATTTTGACTAACTCCATCCTTAAGATAAATAGAAATATTAACTTTGGCGCGTATTTGAGAAATAGTATTATCGAGTGTCGCGCTAGCTAGTAATGAAAACAATATAATTGTTAGAGTTATAGTCATTACAGCAATAGCAGCTGCTGCTAATGACAGGTTTCTGGTAAAACCGATAAGTCCACTCTTAACAATTCTTCCTAAAGTATTAGCTCTTATACTCATATCTTATATCCCGACTTAGCCTTATCGCTATATATCTTACCGTCCTTGATCATCACCACACGTCGCTTTAATTTATCTACAATCTCAGCATTATGAGTAGTTAGTAGCACAGTTGTTCCAAAGCGATTAATTTTTTCTAATACCTTAATAACATCCCAAGCATTAATTGGGTCGAGGTTTCCGGTTGGCTCGTCGGCAATCAAAATTTTAGGCTGTCTAACAAGCGCCCTAGCAATAGCAACTCTTTGACGCTCACCACCACTTAGTTGGCTAGGCATACTTTTTTCCTTATCAACAAGATTAACAATTGCAAGAACTTTAGGTACTGTTTTTCTGATCTCTTCATTCGAAGCTCCAACTATTTCTAGAGCAAAAGCTACATTTTCAAAAACATTTTTATTTGGAAGTAATTTAAAATCTTGAAAAACAACTCCAATCTTTCTTCTAAGTAAAGGTATTTTTCGATCTTTTAATTTATCGTAATCTATTCCACCGACAACTATTTTACCGCTGGTTGGCTTCTCTTCCCTTGTTAATAATTTTAGAAGCGTAGTTTTACCTGCACCACTTTGACCAACAATAATAACAAACTCCTTAGGCTCTACATGAAGACTAATCTTATCTAAAGCAGGAGCTGATGTCTTTGGATATGTTTTGGTAACCCTGTCTAACAATATCATCAGAAATTATTATATCAGATTAATGCTTATCTTTAAGACTGATATTCTTTTCGAGGAAAGAATCGATTAAGTCATCTAGGTTTCCATCAAGAATACTTTCAGGGTCAGATGTTTCATAACCGGTTCTTAAATCCTTAACTTGCTTATAAGGATGTAGCACATAAGATCTAATTTGATTTCCCCATTCCGCAGATAAATTTGGTCCTTTTAATTCGGATAGTTTTTCAACATGCTGCTCTTTTTGCAGATGAGCTAACTTAGCTTTCAATATATTCATAGCTAGTTCCTTATTCTGAACTTGAGATCTTTCATTCTGTATAGATACACTAAGCCCCGTCGGAATATGAGTAATTCGAACAGCTGAATCAGTAGTATTAACACTTTGGCCGCCATGTCCACCTGCCCTATAATAATCAATCTTTAATTCATTTTCATCCAATTGTAATTCTTTTGGTAAATCTATTTTTGGAAGAACTTCTACTTTTGCAAAACTAGTCTGTCTTAAATTATCTGAATTAAAAGGACTAAGCCTTACAAGCCTGTGAACTCCGTCTTCACTTTTCAAATTACCAAATGCGTATTTTCCAGAAACACTAAAACTCACAGACTTAATTCCAGCTTCATCGCCTTTACTCTGATCAATCATTACGACTTCATATTTTTTCTTTTCTAAAAATCTTAAATACATTCTCATTAACATCTCGGCCCAATCCTGGGCATCGGTTCCACCCGCTCCAGCATAAATACTCATAATTACATCAGAGCTATCGTATTCCCCACTATATCTAAGGTCAGATTTTAATAAATTAAATTTTTTCAATAATTCATCATATGAACCATTTAAGCTCTCGTTCATTTCTTCATCGGAAATATTAGCTAATTCAAGTAGATCATTGGTTTCGTTAACTAGCTCATTCCATGGCTCAACAGTACTTTTTAATTTACTTATTTCTTGCATTACGCCCCTGGCCTTTTCATTGTCTTTCCAGAAGTCTTGATCTTGAGAATCTTTGTCTAGAGTTTCTAACTTATGATTTAAATCATCAATTCTAAGAGCAGTTTTAACGTCATTGATTTCCTTTTGAATTTCTAAGTATTTATTTTTTAGATCGGACATTTCTACACCCAAAGAACAGAAATCTGTTCATATAATTGATCAACAAAATCTTTGCCACAATTTCCTAAAACACCAAGGCTCCAAATATCTTCTGAGAACATTTTATTACAGACATCAATTATTTCTTCTTTCTTCACACCCTTGATTCTGTCGGGAATTGAATAGCTATCATTTACGATTTTATCGAAAAAAAACTTTCCAGAATAACCATCAAGAGTAGCATCAACGGTTTGATCTGAACGCTGATATCTACCTAGTGCATATTGCTTTGTGGCTTCAATATCTTGTTCTGTAATGTCTCCGCGTTTAACTTTGGATATTTCACTAATAATTATATTAAGATATTCAACAGCATTCTTTTCAGAAACCTGAGCACCAAACCACCAATTAGAAGAATTCTTATTATATGTATATGCACTGCTCATATCGTAAAGTATTCCTCGCTCCCTAGCAGTGCCTAGTATCTTAGAATAAATTGTTTCTGACAGATAGGTATTCAAAAGAATCAGAGCTTCAGTCTCTTTATCATCAAGCCTGGAATTGATATATGTGTCTAGATACATATATATGTTTTCTACAGAATCATTTTTAATATATATTGGTCCTTCTGGCTTAACTGGCTTTTCATTGGGAAGATCAAACATTTTCTTTCCAGTAGGCAAATCCATACCTTCGAGCATTTCAATAAGCTGTTTCTTCCTTCCTGGAGTTATATTACCTGCAATCGCGAAGCGCATATTTTTTGTAAAATGAGTTCGATTAAAATGATCCCTGATGTCTTCTAGTGATACATTCTTTATTCTTTTTAGTCTATCCTGATCTGCCATAGCTAAATAACCTACAGCTTTTCTAACTTCAATACTTAATCTTCTAAAATGATTGTTTGATCTAGCACTTAATTCTTCTTCTACATTTCCATATTCAGATGCAAATTCATCCTTAAGAAATAAAGGCTTAGTTATTGCTTGAAGCAATAATTCAAAAACTCTATCCCACTCAAAGTCAGCACATTCAACTTCGTAAGTTATGTCATAGATTCCAGTGGAGGCATTAGAATATGCTCCATTCTTTTCCATCTCGGCATGAAAATCTCTTGAGCTTGGAAATAACTCATTTGCACCTAGCAGTACATGCTCCATCAAATGCGGAACTTCCCATTGTTCAGGATTTACTAAATATTCACCTGCCCTAAAATAAATATCATAATCAAATACCATTGCATCTGGCACATGAATAAATAAACCTTCAGCTCCATTTTTAAGAGTAATCTTCTCTACGGTATGCTTCATTACTTCTTTCTTCTTTTAGCTTGTTTTTTTCTATTTCTCTCGTTCTTTCTAGCTTTTCTAAGATTATCTGTCTTCTTTTTTGCGGCAGCATTATTCTTCCTCTTAAAATCGCCTTCATCAAATTCTTTTTGATTATCAATAATCTTGTTAGCATTCTCAACTGAAGACCTAGCTGCTAGAGTTAGCTCGGTTTCCATAGCTTTATTTAGCTCATCTTCGCCTACTGGTTCTGCAAAGTATAGAGACTTAACAACTTCTTGTCTTAAGTTTGCCTGCATTTGGTCGAATAAAATTTGACCACGTCTTCTGTATTCTACTAGTGGATCCTGTTGTCCAACACTTATCCAGTGAATACCCTCTCTAAGGTGATCCATGTTCTCAAGGTGCTGCATCCATAGATTATCTAATACCTGTAGATAGATTTCTCTTTCCACTTTGTGCATGATATCTCTACCGAATAATTCAATCCTTGTCTCATATAATTTAGTAGCTTCATCGTGAAGTATATTCTCGAAATTGTCTGCTTCTGAATCGAATATTTTATCCAAAGTTTTGTCGTCAAATGGAAAACTATTCTTAACAATATCTTCAAAAGCATCAGTAGTTAATTCTGGAGAAGACATCAAGGCTTTAATTTCTTCATCAATAAATATTTTAATTCGCTTAGAGATATCTTCAGATCGAAGAATTTCTTTTCGCATCGCATAGATAGCTTTACGGTGCCTGTTCATTACGTCGTCATACTGAACGACATTTTTTCTTTGATCAAAATGAAAGCCTTCAACTTTCTTTTGAGCGCCCTCTAGGGATTTTGAGATAATTCTATTCTCAATTGGAACGTCATCATTCACATTAAGCCTAGTCATTACTCCAGCAATTCTTTCACCACCGAATATTCTCATTAAGTCATCTTCAGTACTTACGAAGAATTGTGATTCACCAGGATCTCCCTGTCTTCCAGAACGTCCTCGAAGCTGATTGTCTATTCTTCTTGATTCATGTCTTTCAGTACCAAGAACGAACAAACCTCCTAATTCTTTCACGTCATCGCTTAACACAATGTCTGTACCACGACCTGCAATGTTTGTTGCAAGAGTAACTGCACCCTTCTGTCCAGCTTTTGCAACAATACTAGCTTCTCTTTCATTATTTTTAGCATTTAAAACTTGGTGAGGAATACCGGCTTTATTAAGAAGTGCGCCTAAGTATTCATTCTTTTCAATAGATACAGTTCCTAGTAGTACTGGCTGCCCTTTTGTATTCAATCTCTTAACTTCTTTAACGATTGCATTAAATTTACCTTTTTCAGTTCTATAAATTCTGTCAGATCTGTCTAATCTGGCAATCTTTCGATTTGACGGAATATCTATTACGTCTAGTTTGTAAATTTGGTGGAATTCTTCCGCTTCTGTCATTGCTGTTCCAGTCATTCCAGATAGTTTTTCATAAAGTCTGAAGTAATTCTGGAATGAAATTGTTGCAAGAGTCATACTTTCCTGTTGAACTTCTACTCCTTCTTTTGCTTCTATAGCTTGATGCAATCCTTCATTGTATCGTCGTCCAGCAAGCAATCTTCCTGTAAATTCGTCCACAATAACAACTTCACCTTCTTTGGTTACTACATAGTCTTTGTCTCGATGGAAAAGCGCTTCAGCTCTTAAAGCCTGCTGTAAGTGATAAATAGTTCTGATATGCTCAGAACCATATAGATTCTTAATACCAAGAATTTTTTCAATCTTATTTATACCCTTATCGGTTAGAATAACTGTTTTTCTCTTTTCATCAGTTTCGAAGTGTTTATTCTTCTCAAGCTGTCTAACAACCTTAGAAAATTGAGTATATGCAACACCAGAAGTAACGCTCGGCGCACTAATAATCAAAGGTGTTCGGGCTTCATCGATTAAAATAGAGTCTACCTCGTCAACTATTGCAAAGTTTAAATCTCTCTGTCTAATTTGATCCACTTCTCGAACCATGTTATCTCTAAGATAATCGAAACCAAATTCATTGTTTGTTCCATATGTAATGTCTGCATCGTAAGCTTCTTTTCTAGTACATGGTCGTAAGTGCTTAAATCTTTCATCTTCATGGTCATTATTTGTGAATTTTTTATCAAAAATATAGCTTTGGTCGGCAATAATTACACCTGTGGTTAATCCAAGAAAGTCATAAACCTGTCCCATCCAACCAGCATCTCGTTGTGCTAAGTAATCATTCACGGTAACTACGTGAACACCCTTACCGGTAAGCGCATTTAGATAAACTGGAGCTGTAGCAACTAATGTCTTTCCTTCTCCGGTTCGCATTTCAGCTACACTACCTTCATGAAGGGCCACGCCACCAATAAGCTGAACATCAAAGTGTCTTTGCTTTAATGATCTAGATGCGGCTTCACGCACCACCGCAAAAGCGTTAGGTAAAATCTCGTCTAAGCTTTTCTTCTTGAGTTGTTTTTTTAATACTTCAGTCTGCTCTTTTAGTTCTTTATCTTTTAATTTTTCGTATTTAGGTGCTAATAGATTAACTTTATCAACTATTTTACGTAATCTCTTTACTGTTCTTGCCTGTGGGTCACCCAGAATCTTCTTGAATACTACATTCATATTATTAAAAACAACTCCCCTTCAATAAGATAATTATTATTTAGATATTATACTCTATAAATATTAATTTAGATTAGTCTTTTTTTATTTTAGATCGCATTTTAGCTATTTTGGCAGGTTCATGCTCTTCTTTGTATTTTCTAATTTGAGTTTTCAATTTTTCTTCAACTATATCGATGGCAGCAAACATATTTATGGTGCTATCTTTTACCACTAATTTCGCTTTTGGTACATTTAAAATTAATTCACAAGTTGAGTGATTTACTGTTTTTCTATCATCAGTAAGTATTACTTCTAAATGCGCGGAATCTTTAGCGTGCTTGGGTAAATATTTATCAAGTTTTCCGAGTTTTTTTGAAATATATTTAGTTACTTTTTCATCAATCTCGTAATTTCTTCCACTAATATCAATATTTTCGATCATTTCTACTCCTTATTTAAGTCTACAAATATTCAACATTGCCCATATATTTCTTAAGAATATCTGGGACTTTAACTCTACCTTCAGCGTCCTGATAATTTTCTAAGATAGCTATAGGAATTCTACTTAAAACTAAAGCAGTGGCGTCATTTGTGTGAACCAGCTCATTGCCTTCACCATTATTTTTCTTATATCTGGTCTTAAGTCTTCTGGCTTGAAAATCTGTAAGATAATCTGCTGAGTGTGTTTCTCTGTATTGATTTTGACTTGGTATCCAAGTATTAATATCTACGCCTCTTGCATTAGGGAAGCCAATATCTGCGGTGCACTTCTGTATCACCTGATAAGGCAAGCCTAGTTCAGATAATAAATATTCTTGTATGGCTATCATTAATAAATGTTCATCTTTTGAACTTTCAGAATTTGAGAATGTTTCCATTTCAAGTTTGTCGAATTGATGGGTCCTAAAAATCCCTTCCATATCTTTTCCGTATGTACCAGCTTCTCTTCTAAAGGAAGTGCTGTATCCAATATATCTAATTGGTAGTTCATTCTCTGGAAGTAATTCATCTTTATACATAGAACAAAGACTGTGCTCTGCGCTAGCGTTTAGCCAAAGATCATCATTCTCAATTTTATAAGTTACTTCTTCCGCATTTAGTCTTCCGGTAGCTTCGTAAGTTGGAGTATTTATGAGTGCTGGAGGTATAACTGGAACGAATGCTTTAGTTGAAACATTAAGATTATTTTCTTTTACTAATTTAGAGATTACCTCTTCGTTAGATAATTCATTCATAACAAATTGAACTAGCGCAAATTGCAACTTAACCATTGGTCCTTTTATATATGCAAATCTAGAACCGGCTACTTTAGCCGCTCTAGTTTTATCTAGCCAACCATTAGCTTCAGCTATTTCAGCGTGACTCTTAGGCTTAAAATCGAATTTAGTTGGATCGCCGTTAGTCTTAATAATTACATTTTCATCTTCGGAAGCTCCAACGGGAACATCATCTTCAGCAAGATTAGGGATTTTAGATAGCAATGCATTCAATTGCAATTCTATATCGACATACTTGTGCTCTAAATCGGACAATTCCTCTTTTAATTGTCTTCCTTTTTCTAATTGATCATCACTTGGCTTAGTGCCCTTAAAGCTATCATTAAGCTCATTTCTACTTCGCCTTAATTCTTCTACTTTATTCAGTAGCTCAAGTCTTTCTTTATCAAATCCAACAATCTGATCTATATCTATATCGTAGCCTTTTTGCTTAGACTTTGTTTTAACTAATTCAGGATTTTCTCTAAGTATTTGAATATCTATCATTTATGGGTATATTTTAACACTTTTTTATTAATTTTTCTTCTTGCCCTGTATTGTGTCGATGGTATATTGAGTTCGCATTTTCGCATATTCACAGAACTCACAAACTCCACCCATAGCACCTTTACCTACCGCAGGCATTTCACCTTCTAGACATTTCTTAATTTCTTTTAATGTAGGATCAATCCATGAATCATTTCCATTATGAGTAAGGAATTTGGTTTTAAATTCTAATTTATCGCCAAATTCATCTAGGTCCATTCTTGCATTGGTGTATATGAAAACTGTTAAATCATTTACCTTGAAGCCCAGTCTTCTAAGAAGCCATTGGTAGACCTCTACTTGCCGTTTATAACTAAGCTGCCATTCGGCATCAAGACTAACTTCACTAGTTTTTGAAGTTGCCTTGTAGTCTACAACTATCAATTCACCATCCGAATTAATCCATACATCATCAATTGCGCCAAATACTTCTAGGTTTGTTTCTTCGTCAACCACTCTAAGACCCTTGAAATTTTCTCGCCAAATTTCTAAATCTTCATGATAAAAAGGAATTGCGTCCAATTTGTTGGCTTTCATTATCGGGTGTGGAGTTTTAGAGCTCCTGTAAGAATCGAATTCTTTTTTAAATAATTCGTCTACTGCTTTATTTAAGCTAAAAGGAGGCCCTGATGGTCTTTTGATTTTTAATCTTGTATCCAACCAAAAACATCTAGGACACTGCACAAATAATTCGATCTTAGATCTACTTATAGCATACTTTTTAGTCTGTCCTGGCTTATAGGCCTCTGAGTAACTTCTCATGATTTTATCCATTCTTTTAATACAGTATTTAAATCTGCAGGTTTATCTACTAATTTATAGTTTGGATATTTAGAAAGCATTTTAAGGCTATTAAATCCCCAGCCCACTCCAATAAAATTAAGTCCGACTTTGCTTGCCGCAATCGCATCACGAGCTTCATCTCCAATATATATTGCGTCATTTAACTTAATCTTCTTATCGGCCACAAGACTCTTTAGGGCTCGGGACTTAGATAATAGACCCACGTTACCTTGAACGTCGTTGAAATAAGTCTTCAGATTATGCTTATTTATAAATTTATTTATATTATCTTCACTATTACTGCTCAATATCATTACATTTACCGGCTGTTTGCTTAGGCTCACTAGCATATCTTTGATTCCATCAAAAAGTTCCAACTTATCGATTTTTCTAGACATTTCTTTTCTGCCAAGAGCAACCAGAAAAGGCCATTTAAACTTACTTATTTCTAATCCTTTAGCAATTTCAATAATAGTCTTTTCCTTAAAGTCATTTAATTCTCTTTCTTCAAAAGAATTATGGCCCGTAAGTCTACCAATTATGCCAACAACTACAGAATAAGAATCTGCAATAGTCCCATCAAAATCAAAAATTATAGTCTTCACTCTTAATATATTAACAGATTATTCTAATTCGCTAATCTGTTTATGATTCAAACCAAAATAATGCGCCATTTCATGCCATATGGTGTGTCTAATATTTGAGTATAAATTTTTTTCATCACTACTTATATTCTCCAATGGTATTTTGAAAAGAGTTATTTTATCGGGCATAATTTTCGAAGCACCCTGTCTTTGACTTAAGGGCACCCCCTCATAGAGACCCAACAATGTTTGAAAAGGATTTAGATTCGAATTAATCCTCTGCTCTTCAGACGGTAAATCATCGAACAGAATTGCTACATTCTCAACTGCCTTAGTGTGAGTTTTAGGTAATGAATCTATAGCTTTATCTATTAGTTCTTGAAAAATTTGATCACTTACCTGATACATTATTTAAATAATTCAGGATAAATACTCTTCGTTACGGAATCAATCTCATGTCTTAATTGAGGGAAAGGCACACCTTCTCTAGCTGTAACACCTTCTAAACTCCAGAAGAATCGCTCAGAATAACCCCAACCACAAGTTGGAGGCATTCCATATTCAAGCATTTCTACAAAGTCTATATCTAACATTTGCGCTTCTTCGTCGCCCTTATCTCTTAGGGATTGCTGTTCAATAAATCGGTTAAATTGTTCAATTGGATTATTTAACTCAGAATATCCATTACCCATTTCTGTGCCTGCAATAATTGGATGGAATCTTTGAGACACCTTTGGATTAGATGGATCAACTTTAGCTAGCGGAGAGATTTCTACAGGTTCAAATATTAGCCAGAAAGGTCCATCAGATCTTCTTCGAATTATTTTCCATACGCTATCTAAGGCCCTGTTCACATTAAGCGGACCGTCTAATTCAACTTTATTTTCTTTAAGAATTCTCTTCAATTGATCTAGATTGGGATTAAATACATCTACATCAAAATTTTTCTTCATAATATCTGCATATTCAATTCTTGGCCATTTTTGGTCTAAATCTACATCAAAATCGCCTATCTTAAATTTTAGAGTTCCCCAAGTCTCCTGGGCAACATACTTCATAAGTCCTTCATAAAATTCTATGCCATCATTATAGTCTTGGTAGGCAGCATAACTTTCCATAGCAACATGCTCTGGAAGATGTTCGTCTGAATAATTCTCGTTTCTGAATCTAGGCCCTATATCAAAAACTCTTTCATAACCTGCTCCAATTAGTCTCTTGAGCGGTAATTCATGACTAATTCTTAGGAAGAAATCTGAATCTAATGCATCCATATGTGTTACAAATGGTTTTGCATCAGCTCCTCCAGTAGTGTGTTCTAGAACTGGAATGTTTACTTCTAAGAAATTGTGCTTATTAAGATACTCCCTAGTTGCTTGCCAAAACTTAGTTCGACGAACAAATCTTTCTCTAACCTCTTCGTTAACATTCATATCAACATAACGTCGTCTGAGTCTTTCTTCTTTGTTAGAAAATCCATCCTGCTTAGTAGGTAATGCTCTAAGGGATTTGGTAAGTATTCTATAATAATCTACTTCAACGGAAATTTCATCAGTTTTAGTTTTAATTACTTTACCTTTAGCTTCTATAAAATCTCCACTATCTAATAGTGGTAAGTTATTGAAAGATAACTGGCTCTTATCTTTTCCATCTGGATTTTGAACATTGTTTTCACCTAAGAATAATTGAATTTGTCCAGATTGATCCTGAATAACCACAAAAGCAATTTTTCCAAATTTTCTAATATTTTTTATTCGTCCAACGACATCAACTTCTTTTCCAGAGAAATTATCGAAATTATTCAATATCTCTCCAATAACATTAGATCTCGATGAATTAGCGGGATATGCTTCAATTCCTAGACTTTTGAGTTCTTCTAGTTTTCTTAAACGCTCATTTCTTAGTTCTTTTAAAGTAGCCATTTATGCGTTTAGTATACTTTTAAACTGTTATTTATTCAATTTTAAAAATTTTGAATATGTCTTTTTGAATTTGTCTAACTTTGGATTTATAACTATTTGGCAGTAACCATTGCCTGGATTCTTATTGAAATAATCTTGATGATAATCTTCTGCTGGATAAAATTTAGTCAGCTCTTTTAATTCAGTAACAACTTTTCCATCCCAGATATTGTTTACTTCCTTAAGTAAATCTTCCGCAACCTTCTTTTGATCTTCATCAAGGTAAAATATTGCCGACCTGTACTGGGATCCGACATCGTTCCCTTGTCGATTTAAGGTTGTTGGGTCGTGTAATGAAAAAAAGATCTCAAGTATTTGCTTATAAGTTATGACCGATTGATCAAATTCGATCTCAACAGCCTCGGCGTGCCCAGTAGTTTCGCTGCAGACCTGCTCATAAGTTGGGTTCTCTAATGTGCCTCCAGTATAACCACTTGCAACCCTTTCTACTCCTCTAACCATCCTAAAAGCCGCATCTATACACCAAAAACAACCACCAGCCAAATATGCTTTATTATTTTTCATCGAAATCTAATGCTCCTGAGTTAATACAGTATCTCTTTCCGCCCTTATCTTTAGGGCCGTCCTCGAACAAGTGACCTAGATGACTATCGCAAATACCACATCTTACTTCAGTTCGAATCATTCCGTGAGATTCATCATTAAGTAATTTTATCTTGGAATTATCCGCAGCTTCCCAGAAACTAGGCCAGCCACATCCAGCATCGTATTTATTGTTCGACTTAAATAACTCAGTACCACATGCCGCACATCTATATACCCCAGTTTTCCAAAAATCATCAAACTTACCACTAAATGGCGGTTCGGTATCTTGCTCTCTTAAAATTGCATACTGACTTGGTGTTAATTTCTTTTTGAAATAATCATCAGTATATTTCATATTCTTTATGATATTTCTTCTATTTTATATTCAAGAACTTCTGTTGCAGTTTTAATTTCAACCATATCTCCAAGCTTTTTACCAATAAGTGCCGATCCGATTGGTGATTCATCAGAAATTTTTCCATTTAATGGGTCCGCCTCAACTGTTCCAACAACTTTGAATTCTTTAACTTGTTTACCATTTTTTAATTTAACGCTAGATCCAAGTTGAACTTTTGAGTCACCTTTTGGCTTCTTAATAATTTCTACATTTTGAAGAATATTAGTAATCTCACTAATTCTATTTTCATTATTTTCTTGATCAGCTCTAGCAGCCTGATATTCAGCATTTTCTTTAAGGTCACCTAATTCTCTAGCTGTTCTAATAGCTTCTGCAATTTCAGGTTTTTTTGAATTTAATAATTCAAGTTCTTTCTCTAATTCTTCCACACCCTCTTTAGTTAAGTGAAATAATTTTCTCATCAATATCTTTCTTGCCCTAAGGCCTAATTATTAAATAATATTACAATAATTTAATGTCTAATTCTAGCGGATTTCTTCAAGTAGCTTTTCCGTTTCAACCATTTTTGGTTCTTCTTCGGTTCGAGCTTTAACTTCGAATTTGTTTTGATCTATATTCTTATCGCTAATTACCACTCTATATGGAATTCCCATAAGATCTGCATCAGCAAATTTCTCACCAGGTCTTACATCTCTATCGTCAAATAGAACTTTAATTCCTTTGCTTTGAAGCATCTCATATAATTCTTGGGCTTTAGAAGAAACCTCATCATTAGAACCAATACTTATTAGATAAACATGGAATGGAGATACTTCTTTGGGCCATACAAGACCTTTATCGTCTGAGAAATGTTCAGCAAGCAATCCCATCATTCTACTAACCCCCATACCGTAACAACCCATAACTATTTCTTTTTCTTGGCCGTCTTCATCTTTGAATTTAAGGCCCAATTCTTTTGTATATTTAGTGCCTAGTGAAAAAATATTTCCAACTTCAACCGCATTCTTTTCCACTAACTTACTTTTATCTAATCCTATTCTCTCAAGCACTTCATCTGTGTAAACTTCTTTATTAACAGCAATCCTCTTTTCCTCATCTACGTAAATTGTGTCTTCTCCAACATCACTAATAGTTTGGAATTCATCACTAAATTCAGAGAAAATACCACCAGATGCATAAGTTCTATATGTTATATCGCCTACTCCAAACCTCTTGTAAATATTAAGGTATGTTTGAGCCATTTTCTCATAGTATTCTTTGTGCTCTTCCTCAGATTTTGCAAAAGAATAGAGATCTTTCATTAACAGTTCTCTTGACCTCATTAATCCACTTTTAGCTCTTAATTCATTTCTAAATTTAGATTGTATCTGATAAATACCAAAAGGTAGATCCTTGTATGAATTTACAAATGGCAGTAAAGAATTTATTATGGGCTCTTCGTGAGTAAGTCCTAAGCCTAGGTCTTGGCCATTTGCTAGTTTGGTTTTGAACCAGTTGTCTACAACTTTATCATCCCATCTACCGGTTTTCTCCCAAAGCTCTCGGCTCTGCAAACTGCTCATTTGAACCTCTAAAGCACCAGTCTTGTTCATTTCATCTCGGACTATGTTAGATATATTATCTAAAACCATCTTACCTAAAGGTAAATAACTATATACGCCGGACATTTCTTTGTGAACAAACCCTGCCCTAATTAATAATTGAGCGTTTTTAGCCTCTTCTTCAGATGGCACGTTCTTGGATGTTTTAGTAATTAAATTACTTAATTTCAAAATTCTCTCCGATACTTAATCTAGAAAAATTATAACATATATTATCTAATGTAACCGGTGATGTTGGCCGCCACATACAAAGCAAAGAAAGCAGATCCATTCTTCAGAAAATGAGAAACCATGCCCGCATATATGCCACCAGTTTTCTCTCTAAGAAAAATAAGCACCACAGAAAGTATAAATGTATCTATAAATCCAACCCATAAAAGTCCACCTACGCCTTCAGGAAGGTGCGCTGCACCGAATAATGCACTGGTTAGTATAATGGCTAAAAATTTTGGAGATATTTTCTTAAATGAACTATACAAAAATCCTCTAACTACAATTTCTTCAGCAATTGGAGGCAATACAACCAGGCTAATAAATGTCATTATCATAGCAATATTTCCGGTGGGATTATCGAAGCCGACCTGTTGCTTAGTGGAAGTATTTAACGAAGGAAATATTTTAGAAATAACTACCATAACTATTAAAAATATAAAAAAGTAGGCCAAGTAGGCTAAGATCCCCCATAAAACATCTGTTAGTTTAATTCTTCTTAATCCAATTAGACTCAATTTAGCTCGCCATAATTTCATAAAACCTATTACGGAAAGAATGGTTAATGACTCAACTACAAGAAGATAATAAAATTGATGAGCAATTGTGCTATTTAGCCAGTCTGCAGACTGCTTCCAAGAAAGATTTTCGCTAAGTGGAATTATCATCAGAAGAAAAGCCCCAAATATCTGTGTGGCAATGAACATAAAAAGAGCATATATAACACCCAGAAAACCGTTCCATGGGACACTATTTTCTCTATCTATTTTTAATGAGGATTTTAAGGATTCAATCATAACCAACCAATCCACTTAGCGTCCAGGTAAACCGTAATAAATACTAATGCAATAATAAATAGGAATCCAAACGTATTTATCTTTTCTTCTAGCTCTTTGGTTAATGGTTTTTTAATTAATCTAAAGAAAAGCATTACAAATAATCGGCCACCATCCATAGGAATAATTGGTAATACATTTATTAGAGCTAGTGTTAAAGAAATTATCGCTATCAGGTAAACGCAGTATCTTATTCCATCATGACTAAGTTTATTTAGAACATAGACTATTAGAACTATTCCGTGAAGTTGAGAAGCTGAGCTTTGAGCATTAGCTGTTGCCTTCTTGTTGTGAGTTGCATAGCCACTGACTATTCCAAATCCACCTTTGACTATATTCCAAATTCCTTGATATGTAAGAACTGTAGCTTGTTTTGTCATTTGCAAAGCTACGATTGGAGCTGAATACGTATATTTATAATAGGTATTAAGACCACTTTCATCACTCAGCTCGACCCCTAAATATCCCTGGGGATTAGAGTTGTTAATACTACTATCAACTACTTCTTTAGTGTTTAGGGCGACATTGAATTGTCTTAACTTTGAAGATCTTACAATTCTAATAATAACGTTTTTACCTTCAAGACTTTTTGTTAAATCTTGCAGCTGTTTTACTTCCGTAATCTTTGTCAGATGATTATTGTCTATTCCTAAACTAACAAATGAATCTCCGGATTTAAGCCCAGCCTTTTGAGCTGGAGAGTTTTTCATAACTCCCGAAATAGCAACATTAACATATGAGGTGTGAACTACTTTTTCATCTTTTTTGTATGAATATTGATTATTGAATGAGTGAGGTATTCCAATAAACGCAGATATGGTTAAAAGGATTATTCCCATAACAAAGTTTACGGCAACTCCTGCAAGTAAAATTTTTGTCTTAACCCAGGTAGAAGCTATTCCGTAACCACCCTTAACCTGATCGGAATCATGCTCGCCCTTTAACTTTACATAGCCTCCTAATGGTATTGTTCCGATTTTAAATACCCAGCCTACTTTAGTTTTTCTTTTATAAATTGTTGGGCCAAAGAAAATACTATATTCTTCAACTTCCACACCATTTCTGAGTGCAACAATTAGATGACCAAACTCATGAGCAGCTATTAATCCGCAGATAGAAATTAAACAGAATATAAAAATCAATAAAGCCATGTAAAGTTGAAAAACTCCAAATTAACTATAAGTATTATAGCAATTTAATTTAAAAATTTCTTAAATAGTTAAGATTTCTTTTTCTTTATCTTTGAGCAGTGAATCTATTTTTACTTTGAATTTATTCATTTCATCATCAATAGACTTATTAGCCCTATTGGCTTCATCTTCCCCAATAACTTTGTCTTTTTTAAGCTGATTAATCTTATTTAAAGAATCATGTCGAACATTACGTGCCTTAATTAGGAATTCTTCCATTTTAGAATTTAGTAGCTTCACCAATTCTTTTCTTCTTTCTTCAGTTAGTGCTGGAATTGGCACCCTAATTACCCTACCGTCATCAGTAGGATTTAAGTTAAGAGACTGATTATTTCTAATAGAAGATGCAATTGCTTCAATATTTCCTGGATCAAATGGTGTAAGTTGAATTAAAGTTGCGTCCACAACACTTATAGTTGCCACTTGAATTAGAGGCATTTTACTTCCATATACTTCCGCAGTAACGCCATCAAGCATGGCAGCATTAGCCCTACCAGTACGAATAGATTTAATTTCTTCAGTGAACTTATTTAATACTTCTTCAAATTTTGAAGCAGCATCTTTTACGATTGAATTTGTTTCCATACTATAAAATATAGCACTTTTCTATAATTCGCCTAAAGCCATTCGAGCGAATCGTCTTAGAACAATGTTTTCACCTAGTCTTGCATTGTGTTCTTTAACATATTCACCAACAGTCACGTCTGGATTTTTAATGAATGGTTGATTCATTAGACATCGTTCAGCAAAATATTTCTTAACTTGGCCATCTACGATCTTTTCAACCATTTCAGCAGGCTTGCCTTCTTCTTTAGCCTTATCGATGAATTCTTGCTTAACCTTAGCAGTTGCTTCTTCAGGAATCTGAGACTCATCAAGATATTCAGGATTACTTGCTGCTACATGCATAGCTAAATCTTTAACTAGATCTGTAAAGATCTCGTTTCTAGCCACGAAGTCAGTTTCACAGTTAACTTCAACTAGCACACCAATTCTATTATCGTGATTGTAAGTGCCAATGATTCCCTGTCGAGCTTCTCTTTCGCCACGCTTTTCAGCTTTAGTCATACCTTTTTTACGCATAGCTTCTAGAGCTTTATCAAAGTCACCACCAGCTTCCTCCAAAGCGCTTTTAGCATCGGTTAGACCCACACCTGTAAGATCTTTAAGTCTTTTAATTTCTTTAATATCTAGTGCCATTTTTATTCCCCCTTATTTTTAATCTTACTTTTTCCAAGCTCTATTGAAGCTTTAATGTAGTCTGCAATTAATTGAATTGCCTTAATAGCGTCATCGTTTGCAGGAATTGGATATTTAACTAAGCTTGGGTTTGAGTTAGTATCTGCAACTCCAACAACTGGAATATTTAACTTAACAGCTTCTTTAACTGCTAGGTTGTCGTTAACAATATCAAAAACAATAACTGCACCTGGTTTAGAATTCATTTCTTTAATTCCACCATAGAAAGTATTCATGTTATCAATTTCTTCTTGGAATCTTTGAACTTCAAGCTTGTTATATTTGTTTGTTAACTCACCTGTAGTCATTTTAGATTCAAGTTCTTTTAAATGCTTAACTCTTCCACCGATAGTGTTCCAGTTAGTAAGAATACCACCCATCCATCGTTCAGTAACATAAGGCATTTTAGTTTCTTCTGCTAACTGCTTAACGATAGCTTGAGATTGTCTCTTTGTACCAACTAGTAGAACTTGTTTTCCTGCTGCTACTGTTTGAGCAACAAATTCACAAGCTTCTTCTAGAGCTACAGCTGTCTTTGTTAAGTCAATAATGTGGATACCATTCTTCTTTGAGTGAATAAATGGAGCCATTTTAGGATGCCATCTTGAAGTTTTGTGTCCAAAATGAGCACCTGATTCTAATAATTTCTTTACGTCTACTTCTGTAGTAGCCATAGTAAATTCCTTTCTCTTCGACTGGATGCTTCTTATTTTACTTTTAGAATAATATAAGAAGAGGAAAAAATTCCAGCCTGTTTAATTGTTATTAATGTATATTTTAGCATTTTAATTAGAAATAATCAATTTAGTTATTGACCAAATATATAAGGTGTTATATACTAACAGTCTAAATACTTATGAAAAGCAATTTACACCCAGAAAATTATCGTCTAGTAGCGTTTCAAGACCTTAACAACAGTAAGGTTTACTTAACTAGATCTACAGTTGCATCTGATGAAACCATCAAGATTGAAGGAAACGAATATCCTTTAGTTAAGATTCACATAAGCAGCTCTTCTCACCCTTTCTACACTGGTGAAGAAAGAATTATGGACATCGAAGGACGAGTAGATAAGTTTAAGGCGCGTGCAGCGGCAGGTGCGGCAGCAAGAGCTAAAAAAGTTGAAGCAGTTGCAAAAGTTAAAGCAGCTCCTAAAGCTAAGAAACCAGCTAAGACTAACTAACTGAATAATATAGAATAAGAATAGCTTATATTAAGCTATTCTTTTATTATAAAGAGATTAATTATGCAGAATAAAATAGAACAACTCAAAATTGAACTTGAAGGTATCAATAAGCAATTAGAAGATACTTCTATTTTTAGTTCAAAAGATTATCCAAAAATAGCTCGTCGAAAACAATTTATCGAAGAAGCGGTCGAACTATATTCTAAGCTTCTTAGTTACCGAAAATCGATAGACGATGCTAAAGAAATTCTTGAATCAAATGATGAAGAAATGAAGGGCCTTGCCTCCGAAGAAATTTCTGAAAATGAAGAAAAAATTCAAATTACAGATCAAAAACTTAGGGATCTTTTAACGCCCCAGGATCCAAACAACGAACGTAACGTAATTATAGAAATAAGAGCTGCTGCAGGAGGAGATGAAGCTAGCCTTTTCGCTGCAGAATTATATCGAATGTATTGCAGATGGGCAGAAAATCACAATTACCAATATGAAGTTATTAGCGAAAATCCAAATGAAGTTGGAGGATTTAAAGAAGTTATATTCACAGTTAAAGGCTTAGATGCTTACAAATTCCTTAAATTTGAAGCCGGAGTGCATCGAGTGCAAAGAGTTCCAGTAACAGAAAGTCAGGGCCGTATCCACACTTCAACAGTAACAGTGGCCGTACTTCCAGAAGCGGAAGACGAAGATATCGAAATCAATACGGCGGACCTTCGAGTAGACGTCTTTAGAGCCGGTGGTCACGGCGGTCAGAGTGTTAACACAACTGACTCAGCGGTAAGAATAACCCATATTCCTACAGGAATTGTCGTTTCTAACCAAGACGAAAAATCTCAGATCAAGAACAAACTTAAAGCCATGGGAGTCCTAAAGGCTCGACTGCTTCAACTTAAAATTGAAGAAGAAAATAAGAAATTAAGTGCCGAAAGACTCAAGCTAATAGGATCTGGTGATCGAAGCGAAAAAATTAGAACTTATAACTATCCTCAAGATAGAATTACCGATCACAGAATCGGATACTCTAGATCCAACATACCCGCAGCATTAAATGGTAATATTGACGATCTTATAGAAAATCTCCAAAAGGCAGAACACGAACTTATATCCAACGAAGACAATTAAGCCTATGACGATCAATGATCTATTGATAGATGGTGAAAGAAAACTTAAAGCCAAGAATATAAAAAGTTTTCACCTAGACACACAATTACTGCTAAGCCATCTACTCAGTAAAAGTAAGTCTTATATACTTGCTCACCCTGATGATGAAGTTAATATTAAATTACAAAAAAAGTTTAATAAATTAATTAAATATAGAACGTTGAACAAACCAGTTGCTCAACTTATTGGGTATAAAGACTTTTATGGATACGATTTTTTGGTTAATTCCAAGGTGCTAATTCCCCGTCCTGAGTCCGAAGAATTTATTATTCAAATAGATAAATTGATTGATTCTAAGTCCATCCCAAAGGATGCATCAATATGTGACCTAGGAACAGGCTCTGGTGCTCTAGGTATAACAATTAGCAAACTGCATCCCACTATTAGGGTTGATTTGGTGGATAAATATAGGTCTGCATTAAGAGTTGCTCGTAAAAATGTTGTTAGACTATCAACATCAAATAGATTAATACGCTCCGATATGCTCAATAAGACCCCTAAGAATTATGACGTTATAGTTGCAAATCTTCCCTATGTTCCTCTTGACGTAGCTATTAACGAGGAGGCTAAGCACGAGCCAGAGACATCTATATTCTCCAAAATTAATGGACTCAATCATTATATTAGAATGTTTAATGAACTTGATGGCTTTACTAAGAAACCATTGTATTTAATACTCGAATATTTAGAAATATCAAACAACGAAATGGTTTTATTAGCTAAGCGTCACGGATATATTCATATTCATGAATCAGGATTAGTTCACACTTATAAAAAAATCTAGAATAATTAAGAACTAAATTCTACCACCCCAGTGGGAGAATGTTATAACCAATATAACTAGCGCTATCATAATGAACACAATTTGTTGTTTAATTATTTTAGTTACTTTACTGTGATGATCTATATAATATAGAGTTCCCAAGCCATACCCTAATGAGGATATAAGTAGTGTTGGCATGGATAAAAATCCGTAATAGATTAACCAGTGAGCAAGAAGCCAGCTTAGTGCTGCTCCGAAATAGCCCCAAGTATATGAGAGCATTTTAGAGTATGGCTCATCAAATGCATCAAAGAAATGCCTTGCTGCAAAATAACAAATTAGACCAGATACCAGCGTTAATAGTAATAAAGGACTATCACTCCAAGAAAGAAATTCAGCTGTTAAGCCAAACAATAAACCTATAAAAGCTTGGACCGAAACCATTCTTAGCTCAGTTGCAGGCTTAATATATACCAACCAAATTGCATAAACCACTCCCCATAGAACTTGAATTGGTAAACTGGTAGTTCTCAACATGAAACTTATTATTGAGAAGCCGACTATTATATCTATGGAGTTTGCTCTTATATTCGCAGCCCAGAATCTTGGCTTAACCGATACCATTCTCCACTTACTGAGCAAGACTAGTCCGAAAGCTAATTGATAAAAATTAAACCTGATTAACATTATTACACCGATAGGTATAAGTAATGTTAATAGAACATGTGCAATCTTCGCGAAGCCTTGAATGGGTCTTATCTTAGTTATTAACTGTCGCATTATTACCTAATATAATAACAAAATTAGGGTTATTTGTCGTGTTGTTAATTGGCTCAGGCAAATCTTTTAGAATAGTGGCGTTTAGTCTATTCACTAAATAGTGTTCGGTATAAGGCTCATTGGTCTTCCCGACATTAATTAAAGTAGTTGCTGCGTAATTCTTCTGAATAGTATTTCCAGTACCTACTATGTTATATCCGAATGATTTAAGTTCACTAACGGTACTGCTTAATATTTCTGGATTATTTGTGCTGTTTAAGACTAATATTCTTGCATTCTCCTTAGTTATATAAGGATCTGGTAGTAAGCTTTTTATGTAAGCTCTTATTTGAGAGTAATTATACAAACCAGCAATCGGTAGATCTACAGACTGACCATTCATTGAGCCAGTTTTAATAAAACTACTTCCAGCATCAGTAAGACCTACGCTTTTAATATTGTCGATACTTATATTCTTAATCGTGTCATACATTTTCATTGCATCACCTAGACTTAAGTCTGTGGCAACATTATTTCCAAAGCTATTCAACAAACCGGTTAGCTTTAGAGTGTCTGATACTATTCCGATTGATTCAACCTTTTGCTTTATGGCGACCAATACCGCACGTTGACGTTGAGCTCTGGCGAAATCAGTAGTTGTCTCCCTGGACCTTACATAAACTAAAGCTTGAAGTCCATCAAAATTCTGAATTCCAGCCTTAGCTAAAACTGGATTTTTATGATTCATCCATGCCATAGTTGGATCATATAAAGTCGTAGGCACATTCACAGTAATACCACCTATTAAATCTACTGCCTGTTGAAAAGCCTGGAAATTAACAAGCACGTTATAATCAATTTTTATTCCAGTAACATCATTTATAGTAGTATCAACAAGGTTATAACCAGATGCAATAACAGATGGATCAGTACTTCCTGGAGCAACTTTTCCTTCCGCGGCGAATTCTCCAGTTTCCCATACTGCATTTATCTTCATGGATCCATGACCGGGAACTTCTACCCATAGATCTCTTGGAATACTTATTAATGTAATATTCTTATCTACGGGATCGATGCTTGCAATCATCATTGTATCTGTAAGATCAGGACCATCATGGTTTCCACCACCTCTACCCATTAATAAGACATTGACCCTACCGGATCCTTCAGCATTCAATAAACTTGGATCAACATTATTTATTAATGCCACGGAACTCTTAGCTCCACCTTTTAGTACTTTATTAAGATTATCGTAGCTAACTGCGAACACATAACCACCAAGCCCTACCGACATAACCATCACAGTAACCGCCACCTTGAACGCAATGGAACTGATAATTTCCCTTAATGATTTCTTTACCTTCACACCGTATTTCTTAACGCTATCAGAGCCAGGCACAGAAATCTCTGAAATAATACTCTCGACTTCTTTATATACTCTTTCAGTTTTTTGCTCGACATTCTCAACGACTTTTTGGACCTCTTTTTTTACGGCCTCTTCCCTATAACCAATATTTGAAGTGCTAGTTCCAGGAATTCTGAAACGCGAATAATCTGATCTAACAATCAGCTGTTTACGTTGACCACGCTGCCCCACATTTTGTTGGGGCGATATATTGGAAACTAGCCCTTTTTTATCTTTATCCATCTCTTTATTTTTTAGTTTAACTATTTAAATTATACGAATATTCTTATATTAATACAATACGCTAATGCTATTTATCTATTTATGTTAAAATTTAAATATTCATGACAAAAAAAGAGGCATTTTCAATCGGCAATATTGTCGTAATATCTATAATTAGCGTAGTAATATTGGTTAGCTTTGTATTTAGATCATACGTTGTCGATGGACCTAGTATGGAACCAACACTTCAGAACACTAACGGTTTAGTAATCTGGAAAGTACCAAGAACTTGGGCCCGAATTACAGGCAATAGCTATATACCTAAAAGAGGTGACGTAATAGTGTTCAATGAGAGTGATTTAGCACAGTTCGGCCAACCCGGAACTAAACAGCTAATAAAAAGAGTAATTGGCCTACCTGGCGACAGAGTCCAGATAGTTCAGGGGCACTATTGGATCACTAATAGTAAGAATCCTAATGGCTTCAATCCAGATCAAGCTCTTGGTTACGATAAACAAAATCAAATTCCATACACTAATGGAAATATAAATACAGTTTTAGGTAGAAATCAGATTTTCGTATCTGGAGATAATAGAACGGTATCCTTGGATTCAAGAGCATTTGGACCTATAAATGCTAGTCAAATAATTGGTAAATTAGCCCTAAGATTCCTTCCGCTATCTAAGGCGGAGCTATTTTAATTGAGACGTAGAAATTTTTTAGGTATATTATAGATATATGGAGAACAAAAATAAAAAAGGCTTAGGTAGAGGTATAGAGGCTTTATTGCCTAGCAACTTTAATAAAGAGAATATATTGTCTCCTAACGAGAAAATTGTACAGATTGAGCTAGATAAATTATCACCTAACAAACATCAACCTAGAACCGTATTCGATACTAAGGCATTAGAAGAGCTTGCTTCTTCAGTGAAACAATATGGAGTTATACAGCCAATATTAGTAACACCACTAGATGATGGAAAATATAATATTGTTGCCGGAGAACGAAGATACCGAGCTTCAAAAATGGCTGGGCTTAAAAAGATTCCTGCAATAGTTAAAAAAAGACAAGAATTAGAGCAATTCGAATTAGCAATTATTGAGAATATCCAAAGAGAAAATCTAAATCCTCTTGAAACGGCATATAGTATCGAGAAGCTAAAGAGCCAGTTCAACTTTAGCATGAACGACATCGCTAAAAGGATGGGAAAAGCATTAACTACAGTAATAAACATAAATCGACTAGTCGATTTACCTGAGAATGCTAAAAATGCTCTTCTTGAAAAAAAGATTACTGAAGGTCACGCAAGACAAATATTAGCTCTAAACGGAGACGAAAAATCTCAAAATTTCTTACTTAACGAAATTGTTACTAAAAAGTGGACCGTCCGACAGGCAGAACAATTTGTTACAAATTTGAGGATGGGAATTAAAGACAAGAAAAAAGCTTCAGAGAGATCACACTTTAAAGAGACCTCGGAAACTAAACAATTATCCAAAAAGCTAAACACAAAAGTTACCCTCAGAAGAATGGCGCACGGCGGTAAATTAGAAATTACATATAAGAATGATTCTGAATTAATTGAAATTATTCAGAGAATTAATTAGTTGTACGCTTTAGAATTTCTTTACCTAAAGATTTATACGACTTAGAACCTCTACTCCAAGAATCGTACTGAAATATGGACTGTCCGTGCGACGGTGCTTCAGCCAATCGAACATTTCTAGGAATTGAAGTTTTAAATACTAAATCTCCAAAATAATTTTCAACTTCGCTTTTAACTTGCTGCGACAATGAAGTTCTTTTATCGTACATTGTCATTAAAACTCCTAAAATATTTAGATCAGGATTTGTATTTTCTTTAACTAATTGAATTGTATTAAGAAGCTGACTAAGTCCTTCAAGCGCATAATATTCTGACTGCACAGTAATAATAATATTATTTGCTGCAGTTAATGCATTAATTGTAAGAACTCCCAAACTAGGCGGACAATCTATAAAAATATAGTCATAATCTAGAGCATCTAAAGCTTTTTTAAGTATAAATTCCCTATTCTCTATCTGTGAGCTCTCTGACTCAAACGCTGAAAGACTAGGATTAGAGGTAATAATATCTAAACCTTTTATTGAAGTTTTAACTATAGCCGATTTTGCATCTATAGATCCAAGCATTATTTGGTAGATTGAATTATTCAAAGGCTTAACACCAAGACCACTAGTTGCATTGCCCTGAGAATCTAAATCTACTAATAATATTTTACGACCCTCTCCTGCTAAGTAAGACGCGGCATTGATTGCAGTAGTAGTCTTACCTACCCCACCTTTTTGATTAACTATAGTTATTATATTTTGGCTCATCTCTACTTATAGTATAAAGATTTATTAAGTAAAATAAATAACCATATAATGCTAGTAATATATTATGAGTATTTAAATACTTTTATATAAATTAGTTGTTCTAGGGCTTTTGATAACCTGTTAAAAAATAAAATCCTGCTATTTCTAGCAGGATGTTTATTTATACTGTAACGTTTTTGTTTTGGGGCTTTCCCTCACACAATTGAAAGCCCTTTTTTATAATTTTTTAGAACTTTTTGTTGCTTGGCCCCTCCAACAACAGACTAACAACTATTGCTTATAAGGCTTATACTTATTATCTATCTAGTTAATGCTTATTTCAAGTCTTTTTTGAGCAATTTTTATATACATTATTTATTCACCTTTCGGCCATTCTTTTGTTGTAAATAATATAAACTGTATTTTTTAAGGTGTTTTTCTATCTGTTATTTTAGATCTGAACAAGTTTTATTGTTTTATTTATGTTGATTTTTAATCAACCAACAAAAAAAGCCTGTTTTTTATCCACAGGCTTTTCGTTTGATTCAGTTCTATTTAGGCAATTTTGCTTACTTTTAGAACAGTCTTTAGCTGTCGGTGACCTTTAACTTTTCGAACTCTTTTCTTGGCCTTGTATCGAATAGATACTACCTTGTCAGACTTCTTGGACTCTTCTAATACTGTAGCTGTTACTTTAGTTCCAGTCATAGGAGTACCTATCTCAACTTTGTCACCATCAACAACTAGTAGCGCTTCAAATTGAACTTCTTTTCCAAGATCCTTTAATAGCTCTACTTCAACAATATCCCCTTCTGATACTAGGAATTGTTTGTTTCCGGAAGTTATTACTGCTTTCTTCATATAGGATTTAAGAATATCACAAATAACACCTTATGTAAAGTGTTATTAATACTCTAATGCTTCTCTAAAGCAAGCTCCACTTCTTGATCATTTAGTTTATATTTCTTTACGAATTTTAGTTTATTGTCCTTAGCTAGCACTTCCGTTAATGTTTCATTCTTAATTTCTTCGACTAAATTACTATTAGTTAGCAACTCTTTTACTTTCTCGGATGAATCATCAATGAAAAGTTTTATTCTATCATCTACAATCAAACCAGCTTCTTTTCTTGCCTGCTGAATATTTCGAATTAGTTCACGCATCAGACCTTCTTGCCTTAATTCATCTGTAATATTGAGGTCCAATTTAATACTTTCACTTTGTTTTGTGTCTATGAGAACTACCTTCACATTAAGTTCTTCAGATATTACTTTACTTAGCTCAGTATTCTTGAGATCACTCTTTAGGGTTACAGATTGTAATGGCTGTCTTACTTTTACGGATTTTTGGGCTCTAACACTAAGACCTTCGTTAATATATTCTCTGACTAAGTCCATTGTCTCTATAACTTCTGAATGTATCTCCCCAACCTCTGGCCAATCTAATAGGTGTACAGAATCCCCTTCTGTAAGCTTCATATAAAGCTCCTCAGCCATAAATGGAGCAAAAGGCGCTAAGATTACACTTAACTTAGATAAAACGTAATGAAGCGTTCTATATGCATCATCCTTATCTTTATCATTGTCGCTCTTCCAGAATCGCTTTCGACTTCTTCGAACGTACCAGTTACTTGCATCATCTAGGAATTCGAATAGTGGCTTTGTTGCATCCGTAATGTTATATTTATCCATTGATTCGGTAACATTTTTAATTAAAAGATGTAACTTACTTACTATCCATAAATCTAAGATGTTATCTAAATCTTTTGAAGGATCTTTAGGTAGTTCACCCTTCTTAAGACCACTGTCCCAGTTGTCTACGTCTGCGTACATAGTAAAGAAATCATACATATTCCAAACCATGTTTAATTTTCTGAGCACATCTCCAACTTCCCTGTCTGTTAATGCGAAACTTTCTCCATTAACTAATGGACTTGTAAGCATTAAGTATCTAAACGAATCTGCCGAAAAATTATCCATCAAAATCATAGGATCTGTATAATTTCCGAGTTTCTTGCTTAGTTTTCTACCATCGGCAGCATTAATATGACCCGTACAAATAAGATTCACAAATGGGGATTTATTAAATAATCCAACATTTACTGCATTTAAGCTATAGAACCATCCACGAGTCTGGTCGATTGCCTCAGTAATGAAATCTGCAGGGAAACTATTTTCAAATTTTTCCTTATTTTCAAATGGATAGTGGAACTGAGCAAAAGGCATAGATCCAGATTCAAACCAACAATCTATTACTTTTCCAATGTGTTTTAGCGTTGTTCCGTCATATTCAAACTCTACATTCATCACCTGAGGTAGATGGTAGTCATTGAGTTTAAGACCAGTTAGTTTTTCAAATTCTTCATAAGAACCAATTACCTTTATTACTTCCGTGCCGTCATTTCGAACACCTTTCCATACAGGAAGTGGCGTTGCCCAATATCTGTCTCTACTTATATTCCAATCCGGAGCGGTTTCTAGAATATTCTTAAATCTACCTTCTTGTAAGTGTTTTGGATTCCAATTAGTGGTTTCATTGGCTTCTAACATCTGCTGTTTTTGAGCTTGAATATCTACAAACCAACTTGGATGAGCTCGGTACATTAATTTAGTTCCACATCTGTGACAGTGCGGATATTCATGTCGAATGTACTCTACTTTAAGAGCATTACCTTCACTAACTAATGTCTTGGCTATTTCCTTATTGATATCCCAAATATTCTCACCAATCCATCTTCCTTCAGTGTAATGTCCATTTTCATCAACTATTGAAACTATTGGAACATTTTCCTTTTTACATAATTCATAATCTTCTTCACCATAAGCTGGTGCTTCATGGACAATTCCAGTACCGGTATCCGCACCAACAAATTCTGCAGAAAGTACTCTATGTGCATTAGTGCCTTGGTTTTGGAAAAGTGGCTCATATTTAAGACCCACTAAATCCCGACCTTTAACTTCTTTAATTTTAGTGAAGCTTAGTGGTTGATGTTTTTCGTTAGTCATTACCCTATCTAGGGCTTCTGTTCCAACGTAGAACTTCTTGCCTTCGTGTTCAATTAATGTGTAGTCTAGATCAGTATTAACAGCAATTGCAACGTTAGCAGGAAGAGTCCAAGGAGTTGTAGTCCAAGCTAATACGTATTCATCTCTGTCTTCTAATTTGAAATATACATAAACGCTAGGATCGCTATCCATCTGATAGCTATTCTCCATAGCAACTTCAGACTTACTTATTGGTGTTGCATCCTTAGTACAGTAAACAAGAATTTTTTCACCTTCGTAAATTTTTCCATTATCATAGAGCTCTTTAAAGGCCCACCATACAGACTCCATGTATTCTTTATCCATGGTCTTATATGCACCTTCAAATTCTACCCATCTACCAATTCTATCGATAATATCTTCCCACTCAGTTCCATGTTTCACCATGGCGTCTCGACACTCTTTAACGTAGTCTTCGATACTAATTTTTGTACCAATTTCTTTTTTATTATTAATTCCGAGCTTCTTTTCAACGAAAACTTCAGCAGGAAGCCCATGACAATCCCAACCCCATCTTCTCTCAACTCTATATCCCTTCATTGTCCAATACCGAGCTACTGCATCTTTAAGAGTAGAAATTAATAAGTGTCCATGATGTGGAGTTCCAGTAATAAAAGGAGGACCATCATAAAAAACAAAAGTTTTATCTGCCGGCCTAAATTCAACAGATTTTTCAAATAACTTGTTTTGCTTCCAATAAGAAATCACGTCTTTCTCGTACTCTATTGGTTTTCGTCTTTGTCCTTGCTTATATCTCATATTTTTTCCTTTAAAAAAACACCCTAGTTAATTAAGTGTTGGAATCCTCTTGCGAGGACGGTACCATCCAACTTCTTAATTAGGGTGTTTCCTAAAAAAGCTCTTTATTAAATGTCTTTTCGCGACTTTACGGTAGGCTCTACTTCGATAAATATATCTTTCTTCCTACTTCCGCACTCTTTTTTTAAAGAAAGAGATTTGTAGTTGATAGCTACTATTGGCGGATTTCTAACATAGATTATAACAAATTTATCGATGTTATGAAATAAGGTAAGAAACTATCTCATCTTTTGAAGGAAAATTTTCACCCTGCCATACATTTTGAGCTTGCCCATCGTCTTCCCTTCTAATTATGAAGGCTGGATAAGACATAATGTCATAAAGCTTTGCTAAATTAACTCCTTCTTCAGAATCTACATCAACAACTTTAATGTTAATTTGATATATTTCCCTCTTAAGTCTATCTATGTAACTTTCGAGCCGAGATAATCCGGCCGTTTTTGTCCTATAAAGCACTAGAAGTATCATTACTATAGATTACTTGGATAGAACCTTAATGGTCAAGCTCTATCCAAACTAAATCTTTTATCCTAGCTGCAACCTGTAGTCGAACCACATGAGCTACAAACGTAGCATGAACCTGCTCTTTGAGTCTGATTACCACAGTTGTAACAAAGCGGAGCATTATCGTCTTTCTTGGGCTGACTTGAGCTTAAATTAGCCATGCTTAGATCGACGCTAATAGTTCCAGAAACATTGCTTTCTTCTGTCTCAATCTTTGGCTCATCAATTAAGCTGAGCTGATTTTCTGGAAGATCGTCAATTGTTACTATTCCTAGTTCTAGCTGATCATCAAAAGTTAGATAATCTTTAGCTAGTCTTCTTAGAATGTAATCAGTTATTGAACTTGCTGTTCTAATTTCTGGATCATCAGTGATTCCCGCTGGAGCAAAACTTGTTCCTCTTAAAGCTTTTACATACTTCTTTAGAGGCACTCCGAACTGTAGACCATTGCTGATACTTATAGCCAATGAATCCATAAGTCCTGATAGAGTTGATCCTTGCTTACTCACATTAATGAACAATTCACCGGGGGTTCCATCTTCATATTCACCTACAGTGAAGTATCCGGTTAAGTCAGAAAGCTGGAACTTATATGTTCGACTGGTTCTAGTTCGAGGTAGTTCTTTTCTTTCTTTGAAAGAAACGGTGGCAACTGGTGCTGCAACTTCTTTTACTTCTTCTTTAGCGCCTTCTTTTTTAGCCATACTGAGTGGCTGAGCTACTTTACAGTTATCTCTATAAATAGCTACCGCTTTAAGACCCATCTTCCATGCCTCAATATGTAGCTGTTCAATATCTTCAACCGTTACAGTTTCTGGCATATTTACAGTTTTACTGATTGCACCAGATAAGAATGGCTGAACTGCTGCCATCATCTTAACGTGACCTAAGTAACTAATTGGATTATCTCCCATGGAACAAGCGAATACTGGTTCGTGCTCTTTCTTAAATTCTGGGGCACCTAAGATAGTCTTCTCGGTGTCGATGTATTCAATAATCGCATCGATTTGGTTTTCGCTATATCCTAGCGCTCTTAATGCTCTTGGTACGGTTTGGTTTACAATACTCATTGTTCCGCCACCAACCAACTTCTTGATCTTTACGAGACCTAGATCTGGCTCAATTCCAGTAGTATCACAATCCATCATGAGTCCAATTGTTCCTGTTGGTGCAAGTAAACTAGCTTGTGAATTTCTTACTCCATATAGCTCACCTAAAGTCACAGCATCATCCCATGCGGAAACTGCTGCGTTTAGTAGATCTTCACTTACCAAAGAAGCATTTATTTCAGATACTGCATCTCTATGCATTCTAAGAACGCTTAGTACATTATCTTTGTCTTTTGCGTAACCCGCGAAAGGTCCAACCTTTTTAGCTAATTTAGCACTTACAGCGTAAGAGTGACCTGTCATTAAAGCAGTAATTACAGCTGCCTGTGCTCTACCTTCATCGCTATCGTAAGGTAAACCTTGAGCCATTAATAATGCTCCTAGGTTTGCATAACCTATTCCAAGTTCTCGGTAAGCTTTTGCATTAGCTGTGATTCTCTTAGTTGGATATGAACTGTATCCTACTAAAATTTCTTGTGCGGTAAAGATTAAATCTACTGTGTGCTTGAATTCATCAATAGCAAAACTAAAATCATCATTCATGTACTTAAGAAGATTTATAGATGCTAAGTTACAAGCAGAATTGTCTAAGTGCATATATTCACTACATGGATTACTTCCATTAATTCTTCCTGCATTAGGAGTTGTGTGCCATTTGTTTATAGTAGTATCAAATTGCATTCCTGGATCAGCACATTCCCAAGTTGCTTCAGCAAATTGTCTGTAAATGTCTCTGGCTCGGACTGTTTTAACAGTTTCACCAGTAGTTACAGCTTTAAGATGCCAATCTTTATTATCAACAACTGCTTGCATGAACTCATCAGTAACACGTACTGAAATGTTTGCATTTTGGTATTGAACCGAGAAAGAATCTTTACCATCTAGTGACATATCCCATCCAAGAGATTGAAGATCCCTAGCTTTTCGCTCTTCAATAGCCTTACTCCAAATAAATTGCTCTACATCTGGGTGGTCTGCATTCAAGATAACCATCTTTGCAGCTCTTCTTGTTTTTCCACCACTCTTAATAGCTCCTGCTGAAGCATCTGCTCCACGCATAAAGCTTAATGGACCACTGGCAGTGCCAGCACTTTTTCCTAGAGTTTCCATGGAAGATCTAATAGTGCTTACATTTACACCGGATCCACTTCCACCCTTAAAAATCATACCTTCTTCAACGTACCAGTTTAGAATAGCTGGCATAGTATCTTCTACGGATAAAATAAAACATGCACTAGCTTGTTGAGCGCGCTCTTTAGCACCAATATTAAACCATACAGGTGAATTGAATGCTGCTCTTTGTGTTGCTAATACATACTTCAATTCCTCTCTAAAGTCTTCAGCTTCAGAAGTTGAATCAAAATAGCCTTCTTGTAAGCCTTGTCTAGTTATAGTGTCTACAACTCGATCGATTAGGTGCTTTAGCGAAGACTCACGATCGCTAGTTCCTGGTGTTCCGCTAAAATATTTCTGTGCGACTATGTTGACCGCATTTAGCGACCAACCTTCAGGAAATTCAACATCCCTTTGCTCGAAGACTGGCTTATTAGTCATCGGATTATTTATTAATGAATCTTGCTTAACCCATTTAATTTGGTCATAAGCTTTGCTTTTTTTAGGGGTAAAAAGCCTACCCACTCCAATAGTAGTTTGTCCCATAATAGTACCCTCGTTTATTTAATATTTATTTTTCAAACCTCCCAAGATTTGAAATTTTATTTTGTTGTTTGTTAGAGTTCCGATCGATTGACTCGACCTATTGAGCTCTCTAGGTTATCCTAAAAAATTAAGGTAACTTAGAAAACTGTCAAAATCACTCTATTTTTAAAAAGATTTTTCTTTTTAGTTTTTGACTTCATTTTTTTGACGCATATGCGTTAGTTCTTTTTCGAAACTAGCAATATCTTTAAATCTTCTATATACACTAGCAAATCTTACGTAAGCAACTTCGTTAATGTCTGAAAGCTTATTCATAATTAGCTCTCCAACTTTGGTGGACTTAACTTCTTGCTCATCTAGCGCATATAGCTCCTGCTCTATTTCGTTTACCATTTTTTCAATTTGCACTCCGGTAACCGTTGTCTTCTCGCATGCCCTATAAAGACCGCCAAGAATTTTATTCCTATTGAACAGTTCTCTACTACCATCTTTTTTAACGATGATTAGCTGAGGCCGCTCAATTCTTTCATAAGTAGTGAATCTATATCCGCAATTAACACACATTCGGCGTCTACGAATCGCTTGATCATCTGCCACATCTCTAGACTCAATTACTTTGATGTCCGTAGAATGACATTGAGAGCATTTCATTAAATACCTCCTATCTGCCAAAACCTTTTTTGTTATTTGTTAAAAGTACATTTACACGCTTATTTCCCATATATAGCGCCTAACATAAATAATATAACCCCATCCATAGCGTTTATCAATACAATTTTGGTGTATTATTTAATACGAAATATTAGATATACTTAATTTTTCTTATCTGTTAAATATGCTTTTTGTTTGTTTTTTTATTAAAGATCGTCTTCAGAATCTCTTCGGTCTGCATTTTTTCTTCTAAGTCTTCTAAGAAAAGATGGTTTTTCTAAATCTTCTTCCATTGAACTAGTCTCATGAGAGTCTTCGTGTTGGTATAAAGGGTTTTGTTCCTCTTTTTCTTGAGCTTCCTCTTCCATAGACCAAATATTAGGCATGTTTTCTTCTTCTTTATCGAAGTCGTGAGTTTCTTCTTTATCAAGATCCATATCTATTTCGGATATATCTGACTTCTTAACTGTTCGATCGATGCTCTTGAAATCTTCATCATCAAATGTAGAGCTAGATTTTCCACCTTTAGCAAAATAAGAAGCATCGAATCCAGTAGCAACTACTGTAATTATCATTTCGCCCTCAATCTTATCGTCGATTGATGCACCAAATATAATATTAGCTTCAGGATCTGCAGCTGCAGTAATTGTTTCAGCAGCTGAATTAATTTCATGCATTGTTAGGTCGCCTCCACCAATAATGTTGAATAGAACACCTCTTGCTCCATCAATTGAAACTTCTAGTAATGGTGAGTCTATAGCTTGCTGTGCTGCCAATACCGCTCGGTCTTCACCGCTAGCTCGCCCAATTCCCATTAATGCAGTTCCGGCATTACTCATAACAGCCTTAACGTCAGCAAAGTCTAGGTTTATAAGACCATTTACAGTAATAAGATCGGAAATTCCCTGAACTCCTTGTCTTAATACGTCATCAGCTACTTTAAATGCTTCCATCAAAGGAGTTTGTCGATCAATTGTTTGTAATAATCTGTCGTTAGGAATAATAATAAGCGTATCGACAGTCTTTCTTAATTTCTCTATAGCAACTTCAGCATTCTTTCTTCGTCTTTCACCTTCAAATGCAAAAGGTTTTGTTGCAAAACCTACTACGAGTATGTTCAAATCCTTGGCTATTTTAGCTACAACATGGCCCGCACCGCTTCCAGTACCACCACCAGCACCAATAGTAACGAAGACCATATCCGCACCATCAAGTGCCTTACGGATTTCTTCTCCAGACTCTTCTGCAGCTTTTTGACCTACTCCAGGATCTGCACCAGCACCTAACCCTCGAGTAGTTTCTTTTCCAATATGAATTTTCTTAGAGGCTTTTGAGTGATGAAGAGCTTGAGCATCAGTATTTACGGCAATAAATTCAACGCCTTCAATTCCAGCTTCAACCATTCTATTTACAGCCGCACCACCAGCACCACCAACTCCAACTACTTTAATTTGTGCGAATGTTTCGATTGATGGTTCAACAACTTGAGACATAAAACCCCTTCTTATAAGTCTATTTAATACTGTTAGTATACCGTAATATTTACTCAAGTCAAAATTATTGAATTGCCTGAAAACATTAATTATTTTTCAGAATAAATTATTTCTTTTTTTATAAAATAGTGTTTTTTGACTGAGTAAATTAATTCTTAATTCTACCGAAAACAGACTTAAATAGATTCTTAGCGCCATCCACTCCATAGCTAGAGTTATTCTGAGGTAAAGCTGGAAGCATTAACATGTCTAATACCATTAAACCTACAACAGTAGCGTATGCTGGATCCTCTATCGTATCCACTAATCCACCGATAGAATGAATCTTGCCTACTCTAGCAGATAATTGAAGCTTTTCTTTAGCGTAATCAACAATTCCAGGTAGTTTTGCACTTCCACCTGTTAAGACTACTCCTCCTGGTAATTTTCTTGCTCTTTTAATTCTATGTAGTTCTTTTTCTACCATCTCAAATAGCTCTTCGATTCTGGCCTCTATAATCATTCTAATATCGTCAGATATGAATGTTTCATTAGTCTTTTCTGACTTTATAATTCTGGATGCAGACTTGTTCGTATCTCTTAAAGTTCCATATTTAAGTTTTACTTCCTCCGCAACATCTAAATCTGTTTTAAGCCCAATAGCTAAATCATTAGTGATATGCTGACCACCTATTGGTATTACAGAAACATGATGAACGTCACCATCCTCGAAAACAATTAAATTAGTTGTTCCCGCTCCAATATCTAGTAATAATGTACCTGATTCTTTTTGCTGCCTAGACATTACGGATTCTGCTGAAGCTAACGAAGACACCGAGTGATGCGTTATTTGTATTTCAGCTTTATCTACAGCCATATCTAAGCTTTTCATATTTGGAGTAAGTGCCGTTACTATATGGGCCTCTACTTCTAACCTAACACCGTGCATACCTACTGGATCTTTTATGTTCTTTTGGCCGTCAAGACTATAAGACTTAGCAAAAAACTGAACAATTTCTCTATTTTGTGGAAGATTAACAATTGTTGCTGCATCGTCTACTCTCATTCTATCTTCAGCAGTAATCTCTCTATTGGTCGCACTAATAGCTATGACTCCTTGAGAATCAATTCCACTAACATGAGATCCATTAACGTTAATTGTTGCGTATCTAATTGGAACTCCTGCTCTTCTCTCAGCTTCAGTAACTGCCTTGGCAATTGCATCAGCAACTTCCTCAACGTGAACAACCATTCCTCTGCGCATTCCATGATTTTTAGAACTACCGTGACCTATAACAGATGGTTGTCCATTCTTAGGGTCGTGCATACCTACTACGCAACGAACTTCTGATGTTCCGATATCAATTCCAACAAAGTGTTGTGGTTTCATATACGTAGTAGTATAGCGCTTTAGCTTATCTATAATCAAGATAAACTATGCTATTTTGTGAGTATTTCGTATCCGTCTTTAGTGATAAGTACAGTATGTTCGAAATGTGCGGCCCAGCTGCCATCTTTTGTGAGTATAGTCCAACCATCATCAGCAACTACTACATCATCTCCACCTAGAGTGACCATAGGCTCTATGGCTATTGTCATATCCTTACTTAACCAAGGACCAGTTCCTTTTCTTCCATAATTTGGAATATTTGGATCTTCATGTAATTGGTGTCCCACACCATGACCTACCAAATCTCTAACTATTCCATAATTATATTTATCTAAAACACCTTCAACCGCACTTCCAATATCTCCAGTTCTAATTCCATCGTGCACAGCCTTTATTCCTGCCATTAAAGACTCTTTAGTTCTCTCAACTAATAAGACGTGCTGTCTTTGCTTAGCTTTTCCAACTATTACGGTTCTTGCACTATCTGTAATCATTCCCTGGTATGTAACTCCAAAATCCAGACCTACAAGATCACCATCTTGTATGATTCTTTTCTCGCTAGGAATTCCATGAACTACCTCGTCGTTTATTGACACACAAAGTACGTCAGGAAAACCTTGGTAACCCAAGAAAGTTGGCTGACCACCTAATCTTTCTAGCTCTTTAGCCGCAATATTGCTTAAATCTTTGGTGCTCATTCCTGGCTTAATTTCTTTTTCGATTAGATTTAGGACACTAGAAAGAATCTTTCCAGATTGACGCATGAGTTCAATCTCTTGTTGTGTCTTGGCTTTAGTGAACATTTATTGCTCCAGGTTTTTTAAAATTTCTTTATGAATTGCTTCAGGCGTACCATCTGCATTTATATCTACTAATGGGAGTTTGTCTTTGTGGTAAAGATCGATTAGAGGCTTAGTTTTCTTTTCGAACTCATCAAATCTTCTAGCTATAACAGACTCGGTGTCATCTTCACGTCCACGTTTTAATAATCTTTCCTTAACCACTTCAAGAGATGCTTCAAGATTTATAATTAAGGTAAGTTTATATCTTCCTTCTTTAACCTCTGAAACAAGCCATTTGGCCTGATCTAGAGTTCTTGGAAATCCATCTAGAATAAATTCAGCATCTTTAGAATAATTTTTGATTCTGTTTTCTACTATCTCTATGGTTTCATCATCTGAAATTAAAGCCCCACTAAGCAATCTATCATCTTTGGAATCTTTTGATGCGTTTCTGAATAATTCACCAGTAGATATCCAATCACAATTAAGGTCTTTTGCCAGCAATTGACCCTGCATACTCTTACCCGCTCCATTAACCCCTATTATTATTATCACTAAACTAGTTTTTCCTTTACTATTCTGGCAATATCTCCGCCTTCCGCGGAACCTTGTGTCTTCTCTCTTGCCATAGAAATCAACTGACCCATATTAGCTTCTGGATTATCCTTAACTAATTGATCAATTAAAGATTCAAGCTCTTCAATACTCATCTTTTTTGGAAGGTACTGATCTATTATATTCTTTTCACTGAGTTCTTTATCGGCTCTAGATTGGTCATTTCCCTGTTTGTAAAGTTCGGCACTTTCCTGCCTCTTCTTTGACTCTTTTGCAAAGATATTTATAACTTCTGCATCGCTTAGAACCTCATCTCTTTTCATGTTTGCAACTTTATAGTAAAGAATTGCAGATTTCAGGCCTCTTAAAACTTCGGTAGTTTCGGAGTCGCGTGCTAACATAGCAGTTTTTAGATCCTGCTCTAGTTTACCCTCAAGCATTTTTCTATTTTAATCCTGGTTTAGCTTTTGAAAACTTGGTAAAAGTTCGGTCTTTTCGAGATACAGCCTTTTTTCGTCTTTCGTTACGTGAAAGAGGCTTTTCAAAATATTGTCTATCTTTAAGTGTCATCAACACTCCAGATTGTTGAACTTTTCTATTGAATCTTCGAAGTAAATTTTCTACAGATTCCTTGTTGTCTTTTCTTGTTACTTTAATCATTTCTATGAATTATACTTTACAGGGGTAAATAAATCAAGTATTTATCCAGTCACTCTCTTCTGACTAGTCTTCTGAGATTTTAGAACAATACTTTGTAGTTCTTTAAAGATTACGAAATGCTTATTTGTGGAATACACTTTGGTGTTTCCTTGCTTCTCTGATGTTAAAAATCCTACCTTTTCGAGCTTTTTTAATTCTCTCTGAATGTTTCCCGCATCCTCTTTGATAAGTTTAGCTAGACCTCTAACGTGGGTCTTAAAATCAGGGTACTTTGCATAAATTACAATTATTTTTCTTCGAACTCTTGATGTTATAAAAGTGTCTAACATATTCCTCCATTGTCATTAGAACAACATAAATAAAGTATATATTGTTGTTTTTTAATAATCAACTACTTTTCTAGATTTTATCATATCTTTTCACCAATAAAACAAATATCTCTTATAATGAGTGTATGTTCTTCTATAATATTTGGGTTCGAAGTGGAAAGTATAAAGGCAAAACACCCCTTACCTACTCTAGTGAAATTAAATTGCAACAGGGTCAAATGGTTGAAGTGGAGCTGCAAAAAGAATTAGTCTTAGGATTAATTTCATCATCTAGCACTAAACCTAGGTTCAAGATTAAAGAGATTAATAAGGTAGTAGATCTACCTCCACTGCCCCAGGAAACTATTAAACTTTTGGAATGGATAATTCAATATTACCCCTCAAGCGTAGGAGAAGCATCTAGACTAATACTTCCATCTAAGCTACCTAAGAAGATGGATCTTTCTGAAGAAATTTTCGAAGACAGAATCAACGAACTGCCACCGCTCACCAAGGAACAGGAAGAGGTTCTAGAAGAAATCGACATTAGCAATACCTATCTGCTTCATGGCCGTACAGGCAGTGGTAAAACACGAGTTTATCTAGAACTCACAAAAAGAATGCTAGAAAATAATAAATCTAGCATAATCCTAACTCCTGAAATTAGCTTAACTTCACAGCTTTACAACAACTTTGAAAAGCAATTTGGCTCAAAAGTAATATTGATGCACTCTAAACAAACTGATAAGCAAAGATTTATTGCATGGACAAGAATCCTTAGCGCCAAAGATCCGGTTATTATTATAGGCCCAAGATCCGCTCTGTTTAGCCCAGTTAGAAATCTTGGGTTAATTGTTATAGATGAATCACACGAATCATCCTATAAGCAAGATCAACAGCCATACTATCTCACAGCGAGAGTAGCAGCATATTTAAACAGCCTCTATAAATCAATACTTATACTTGGAAGTGCGACACCTTCAGTTTCAGATTATTTCTTAGCTAAGGAAAAAGGCAAGAATATTCTTAAAATGAAAAATATAGCAATTACTAGTAAAAATGAATCGCCAGATGTAAAGCTAGTAGACCTTAAAGATAAATCGAATTTTACTAAATCTAAACATATATCCAACTCACTGATTGCCGCTATCAAAGAATCTCTAGAAAAAGGCGAACAAAGCATGCTATTTCTAAATCGTAGAGGTACCGCAAGAATAATATTCTGTAATAATTGCGCCTGGGAATTACTTTGCAAGCACTGTGACCTCCCCATGACCTATCATGGTGATCAGCACAGATTAATTTGTCACACATGCGGCAGAGTGTCTAAAAATATTCCTAACTATTGTCCTAATTGCAAAAACGATAGCCTTATCTATAGTTCAGCTGGCACTAAAGCAATCGTTGACGATGTACAGAAGCTATTTCCAGGCGCCAGAATCAGCAGATATGATACTGACAATAGCAAAAAGGATGCCATCGAAGAAAATCTTAAAGAGATAATTAATGGAGATGTAGATATATTGATTGGCACACAAATTCTAGCTAAGGGGTTTGATCTTCCTAAACTTACAACCCTAGGAATAATTAATGCGGATACTTCATTGTATCTTCCGGACTTCTCTTCCGAAGAAAGAACTTACCAATTAATAACTCAGGTATTGGGTCGAATTAATAGAGGTCACAAAAAAGGTAAAGCAATTATTCAGACATACAATCCCAAAGATAAGCTCTTTCAATATGCCATAGATCAAGACTATGAAGCGTTCTATGATAATGAGATTGCCAACAGAAAGAAGTACATGCTTCCGCCATACTACAATCTACTTAAATTATCGGTACTAAAGAAAAGCTCAGCTGGAGCTCAAGCAGCAGCAACTAAGCTCTGCAATAATTTAAGAGAGAATCATTCGAATATTCTCGTTGATGGTCCATCGCCCTCTTTTCATGAGAAGCATGGAATCTACTATGAGTGGTGTATAGTTGTAAAAAGCACAAGCAGAAACACACTCTCATCTGTAATTAATCAGTTACCTGCTGGCTGGAGATATGACATCGACCCAATAAATCTGTTGTAGAAAACAACATAAAATAATGAATATAATTTTTAATAAATAAGCGCTTTTGATTTATAATGTAAATATAAATGAATAAATTAATTACATTACCAAATCCATCACTTCGAAAGAAATCAGAGGTAATTTTAAAGATAGATGAGAAAATCAAAAAAATAATTAAGGATATGGAGCACTCTACTCTAGACTGGGATAAAAGTAGAGATCATGAAGTTGGAGTTGCTCTTGCAGCCGTTCAAATAGATCAGCTATATAGGATAGTTATCCTAAGAGACGATCACGAGGATAAAGCAAGCGAAACATTTACAGTATTTATCAATCCTGAAATTCAAAAGTATTCAGGGGAAATTGAAATGGACTACGAAGGTTGTCTAAGTATTCCAGATATTTATGGTAAAGTTCCTAGATATAGCAAGGTAAAAGTTAAGGCCCAGGACATAAATCTAAACACAATCACCCTTACAGCTACAGGTTTTCTTGCTAGAGTCTTTCAGCACGAAATCGATCATACAAACGGTACCCTATTTATCGATCATATTAAAGATAACCCAGATTCATTCTATGTATTATCTGAGGATGGCAAATTAGTTAAACAAGATTATGAAAAAATCAAAAAAAATACTACTCTTTGGAAATGAAAGAATCGCAACGGCCACTAAGACCGATGCCTTAATTTTCTCTTATCTCATAGAAAATTATGATGTTTGTGGTCTAGTAGTATCCGAGAAAAAAGACCTCGAAGCACTAGAAGCTGTAAAATTTGCCAGATCGCATAACATTGACGTATATAACTTCAGTAAACTAAAAGACAATATAAATACAATAAAGTCCTTAGATGCAGATATTGCGGTGCTTATCGCTTACGGAAAAATAATTCCACAAGAAGTTATAGATCTATTTCCTTTAGGAATCTTAAACCTTCACCCTTCACTGCTCCCAAAACATAGGGGCCCAACACCCATAGAGAGCGTCATAATCGAAGGAGACAAAGAAACTGGCATTTCATTAATGCTCTTATCTAAAGACATGGATTCCGGCCCCGTATTCGTTCAGAAAAAAATTGAACTAACAGGAAATGAATCCAAGCAAGAACTTACCAATAAACTAGATCAACTTGGACTTGAAGCCCTCAAAGAAAAGTTTGAAGACATTTTAAACGGCAATCTATTACCGAAGAAACAAGATGACTCTAAGGCTACTTACGATAGATTGGTCAATAAATCGGACTCTGTAGTCGATTGGAATGATACCTCAGAGGATATAATTAGAAAATTTAGAGCATATCAAGGATGGCCAGGCCTTAAATTAGCAATTGGCCCTTTAAACGTAAAGATAAATGGACTAAAAGCACGTGAGCTCTCTGGAGAGCCGGGCAAATATATTGTCGATAAGCATTCTATAACCTTCTTTACTAAGGATAGTTCCCTAGAAATAACAGAACTTCAACCAGACGGCAAAAAAAATATGTCAGTAGAAGAATTTATTCGAGGATACGGAAATAGAATCTAGATAGTACTTAATTATCTTCTTTTTTATCTTGAGAAGCTTCTATAATCTGAGTAGCACTTAACTCAACTTCTTTTTTAAGCTTATCGAATTCTTCCTGAACTACAGCTTTGTAGTTTGGGAAATTAGTTTGAAGCCAGTTATATGCACCTTTATCATCTTTTGATTGGTAAAATTTTTCGAACTCATCAAACTGCTCTTCACTCATTTGCTCGGCTAATCTCATGCCTACTCTAGTCTCTAAAGTCTCGTACATATGATTGAGAAGAGAAACTCTCTCTTGTTGAGGCAATGAGCCTAATCCGATTTCTTGTAATAAATTATCGTTTAGCTGGATCATAATTACTCCCAATTATATCACTATAGATTTCTCTCAACCATTTCTCTACTAAAGAATTTTAGCCTATCACCTTCAACTACTTCAAGTTTTGACTTAGTCTTTAGATCAATTCCACACATTTCTCCGGAATTAACTTCCTTAACGTCAGTGATTCCCTTCTTTAGATTATGTAGCTCTACTTCGGCAATCTCCTTCTCGCCTCTGAATACTTTAACTAAAGATGGCATAACTATTTTTCCTGAAATTACTTCACCACCACAAATTAACTGAGTTTTAGTTGTATTAAATATACCTTTTATGATTAATGTTCCTAGTTCTTTTTCTACAATTTCAGGAGCCAACAGGTTACTTAATTCATTTTTAGCATCGTCTAACATTTCATATATGATATTAAATAGTCTAATATTAATTTTATCACGTGATGCTTGCTGCATAATTGCTCTAGATGAAGTCACATTAAATCCATAAATGATTGCATTAGAAGTGTGTGCAAGGTGTAGGTCGTTTTCATTAATTGCTCCAACACCAGATCCAACAAATCTTATAGCTACTTCATCAGTATCCAAAGATTTTAAGCTATCCATAACAGATCTTAATGATCCCTGTACGTCAGCTTTAATGATTACATTTAATTCACTTAGCTTGTTATTTCTATTAATAAGTCGAATAAGGTCATTGCTACTAATTTCCATCTTGGAATCTTTAGTGCTTTGCTCTTTGGCAAATTTTTCTACAGCTTGCTTGGCTTCCTTTTCATCCTTACAGAAGTTGAACTCATCACCGAATTCAGGAAGCGTTTTAAATCCAGAAATAATAATTGGGGTGGATGGTCCAGCCTCTTCAATAGCTTTGCCTTCACTATTCTCGAGAGTTTTAATCTTTGCGTAGGAATTTCCCGCACTAATAAAGTCACCTTTTTTAATAACTCCGCCTTCTACTAATGCTCTCGCTATTGGACCTCTGCCCATTTGAACATGAGATTCAATAATAAGACCGTAGGCTGGAACATCGTAATCGGCCTTTAGCTCCTCAATATCAGTCACTAGTAGAACTAAATCAAGTAATTCATTAATACCCTTCTTGGTCTTAGCAGAAACTTCTTGAACAACTGTGTCGCCACCCCATTCTTCAACCATTAATCCATGTTCGGATAATTGTTGTTTAACTCTTATGGGGTCGGCACCTTCTTTATCAATCTTGTTAATAGCAACGATGATCTTAACCCCAGCCTTCTTAGCATATCTAATGGCTTCAATTGTTTGAGGCTTAACTCCATCATCGGCAGCGACAACAATAATAGCGATATCGGTAAGAGCTGCTCCATGCTGACGAATTGCAGCAAAGGCTTCATGACCTGGAGTATCTAGGAAAGTAATCAATCTATCATTGTGCTTAATTTGATAAGCACTAATGTGCTGTGTGATTCCACCAGCTTCCTTTGAGGCTACGTTAGTTGTACGAATTGCATCAAGTAAAGAGGTTTTTCCATGGTCTACGTGACCCATAACAGCGACAACTGGAGGCCTCGATTTAGCCTTCCCTGTTAGTTCTCGCTTAACAGTTTTAATCTCCTCTTCCTTGGCGTCATTTCTTTGAAGTTCAATGTCTAAACCTAATTCTTCAACAATGATTTGAGCAGTATCGAAATCAATCTTCTCGTTCACAGTAGCCATAATGCCGTTCTTCATTAGCTCGGCAATTAATCCAGTTACTGGAATAGAAAGCTTTTCAGCCAGGTTACCTACGGTAATCAATCCATCAATCTGTATTTTGGTTTTAGATGCCATAGTTTTTCCTTCCTGGCCGAATAGGCCTTCTTAGTTAATCATTACTATTCCTTAGATTTTGTAGTCTTCTTAGCTGTTTTCTTTTCAGCTGGCTTTTCTTCTTTTTTAACAGTCTTCTTTGCAGAAGAAGTTTCTTTAAGAGAAAGGGCAATCTTTCGATTTTCAGTGTCTACATCTAGAACTTTAAAATCTTTTACTTCATTTAACTGAAATAGCTGTTCTGGATCGATGCTTTCATCGTCACTCATCTCAGAAACATGCACTAGAGCTTCAACGCTAGGACTTAATTGAACGAAAGCACCGAAAGGAGTAATTCTTGTTACTTTACCTTTAACTACTTGTCCTTTTTTAAATTCCTTAACTTGTTCTAACCATGGATCTTCAGTCATTTGCTTAAGACTTAGGCTTAGTCGATCTTTTTCGATAGCTATAATCTTAGCTTTAACTTCTTGTCCAACCTTAATGAAGTTCTTTGGATTGTCTACTCTATCCCAAGATATTTCTGAGATGTGAATTAATCCTTCGATTCCATCGATGTTAACAAAAGCACCAAAATCTATCACTCCTGTAACTAAACCAGTAACTACGTCACCGACTTTCATTTCAGAGAATTTAGATTGAATTAGGTCTTTCATAGCTTCTTTTTCAGAAACAATTAGCTTGTTATCTTTTCGGCTAACATCTAGAACTCTTACCTTTAGAACTTCTTTAGTTAAAGCATTAAGCTTCTGAAGAATTTCATCCTTATCTGCACCAGTTACTCTAGGATAATGTCCTGGAGCAAGTTGAGAAACAGGTAAGAAACCACGAATTCCTTCTAGCTCTATAAGTAGTCCACCTCTATTGGCATCATATGGAGTGATATCAATAGTTTCTTGAGCTTCAAATATTCTTTGAACCTCATCCCATCCCTTGTCTTTAGCTACACGCTTCATAGAAAGCAATGCTTGCCCATCTTCCATATCTGGGTCTAATACGCTCACACTAATGCTAGATCCTTCGCTCAATTCTTGGCCGTGACCAAGCTCTCTTCGCATTACCACACCTATACCATGGGCCCCTAAATCAACCCATACTTCGTTCTTCTTTATTGAAAGAACAGTTCCCTCTAATACGTCTCCGACGTTAAGAGTTTTAATTTCAGAGTCTTTTAATAACTCATCCATATTTAATAATTGTTTTGACATTGTAAAAATGCCTCCTTAAAAAGTATTTTCTTTGATATAAATCTAGTTAAATTATTTAACTTAATTTATACACATAAGATTGGTATAAATTATACCGTATATTACCTTAAGAGTAAACATCATAAAATTAGCACTCAAATTAATTAATGAAATGGTATAGAATCTAAATTAGATATGTATTTAGGAATAGACGTTGGGGGTACAAAAACTTTATTATCCGTGTTTGATGAGCGCGGCAAGGTAATTTTTGAGAAAAAATTCCACACCCCTCAAAACTACTCAGTATTTCTAGAAGAGTTAAAGCTTGAACTTGGTAGCCAAGAAATAGATAAATTAAAATCAGTATGCATTGGACTTCCTGCCAGTTTAATAGATAGAGATAATCAAGAAGCAAAGTTATTCACAAATCTAGCTTGGCGCAATGTGAGAATAGTAAAAGATCTAGAGCGCCTCTTCCCTTGCCCTATATATTTCGAAAATGATGCGAAACTTGCAGCCTTTTATGAGGCCGGTTTAGTAGGCGATAAATATCAAAGAGTACTTTATGTCACAATTAGTACCGGAATAGGCTACGCACTAGTAAATAAAGGCCAGATCGATACTTCTGTGGGTGATCCAGGAGGCAGTGATCTACTAATTAGCTTTGAAGACAAAATGACTCCATGGGAAAATGTAATTTCCGGGAGAGCCATTGTTGAACGATTTGGAAAACAAGCTTCTGAAATAAATGATCAGAAGACCTGGAAGTTAATCAGCAGAGATATAAATCAAGGATTAATGGAATTAATCGCAATCCTAGAGCCAGATGTAGTTATCTTCGGCGGTGCAGTTGGCGAGCATTTCTCTAAATTCTCAGAATACTTAAGAGAAGAACTCAATAAATATAAGCTCCCTTCTATGGTGATTCCAGATCTAATAAAAGCAAAAGAAGCCGAAAGAGCTGTCGTGTTCGGATGTTACGAATATGCACGGAGCAAGAGATAGTGCACGAACTAATAAAAAAGCTTGAGTCTCAATATCCTAATATCTCCTTTCAATCAGGGGATAAATTTTATTGGTCACCTAAAGATCAAATAGTCTATTACATAGATAAGCTTAAAAAGAAAAATGCAAAATACGCCCTCTTTCACGAAGTTGGACATGCCCTACTTGACCATAAATATTATAAGAAAGATTTCGATCTGCTTAGAATGGAGGTTTCAGCTTGGAATGAAGCCAAGAAAATAGCTACAACATTTGAGCAAAAGATAGACGAAGATCATGTTCAAGACTGTTTAGACACCTACAGAGATTGGCTATACAGAAGAAGTAAATGCCCAAGCTGCTCTGTTGTCAGTCTGCAAAATAGCGAATCCAATAACTACACCTGTTTTAACTGCAACTCAAGTTGGCAAGTTACTTCCTCTAAGTTTTGCAGACCATATAGAACCCTAGTAAGGTAATTTACTCAATAAATTAAAGCATAATCGTTGTTAATAAATTAACATCTATCAAACATAATCTGTTAATAACTATTTTAATTTCAATAAAAAGCTTATTTTTAGTATTGAACAAATATAATTCTTACAACTAAAAAACCGAGATCTCGCAGAGTCCCGGTTTTTTAACTAATTAATTTAATTAGGCAGTTGTCTTAGTTCGACGAGAAATTCGTCCACCTTTAGCACCTGCAGCTCTAGCTAATTCACGATTAGCGAAGAAACCACCAGTTTTACCTAATTTTCCACCCTTAGAACCGATTTTTGCGTAAAAATCAGCGCCATACTTTTTCTTGTTAGTAGCAGCTGCTGCTTTTCCGCCAGCTTTAGTTCCAGCCATCCTAAAGTCCTCCTTTAGTTATTAATCTTCCATAAAAACAAAAAGAGAGCCATCTATAAATAGATAACCCTCTCTTCTTTTTACGAATTATATATATAATATCACGCTACTGTTTAAAAGTCAATAGCGCTAAAGCTATGATTTCACCTTAAAAAGAAAAGCAGCCTCCTGTTCTGGAGACTGCTCTTATAAATTGGCACCGTGCTATTTTCCCAGGGGTGAACCCCAAGTATTGTAACCGCTACGAGGCTTAACTGCTGTGTTCGGCATGGGAACAGGTGTTTCCCTCGTGCTATGGGCACCAAAGTGGATCTTGTTAAACTAACAAAACCCTATTGTTGTCCATAAAATTTTTAGATAAATATAATATATCAGATAACCTACTTTACCGACAAACGCGTTAGATAATGACCAATGACCAGTCAAAATGCGATCTTCTACCAAAACTCATGCTAGATCTAAATGATGCATGGGTTTTGGTCGTAAAAAGTCGATGGGACTATTAGTACGCTTTGGCTGAACATGTTGCCATGCTTACACCTTGCGCCTATCAAACTGATAGTCTTTCAGTGTCCTCATAGGGAAATCTTATCTTAGGATCAGTTTCGCGCTTAATATGCTTTCAGCGCTTATCTGGTCCGCACATAGCTACCCAGCAATGCTCTTGGTAGAACAACTGGTACACCAGCGGTGCGTTCACCCCGGTCCTCTCGTACTAGGGGCAAATTCCTTCAAATTTCCTTGCGTCCACAGCGGATATAAACCGAACTGTCTCACGACGTTCTGAACCCAGCTCACGTACCTCTTTAACCGGCGAACAGCCGGACCCTTGGGACCTGCTTCAGCCCCAGGATGAGATGAGCCGACATCGAGGTGCCAAACCGCGCCGTCTATGTGAACTATTGGGCGCGATAAGCCTGTTATCCCCGGCGTAACTTTTATCCGATAGCGCTGCCGATACCACACTCCTGTACGAAATGTACTGACAGCGGAAAACTTACTCCGACTTTCGTCCCTGCTTGGGTTGTAGCCCTCACAGTCAAGCTAGCTTATGCGTATACACTATCGATTCGATTTCCATCCGAACCTAGCTAACCTTTGAACGCCTCCGATACTCTTTAGGAGGCAACCGCCCCAGTTAAACTACCCATCAGACACGGTCCCTGAACCGGATAACGGTCCAGGTGAGAACAAGAGATATACAAGGGTGGTATTTCACTGGTGACTCCACCTAGACTAGCGTCTAAGCTTCGAAGTCTCCCACCTATGCTACACATGTATATCCCCGGCTCAATGCCAAACTGTAGTAAAGCTGCACGGGGTCTTTTCGTCCTGCTGCGGACAGACGGCATCTTTACCGTCAATGCACTTTCACCGAGCTCTTCGTTGAGACAGTACCCATATCATTACGCCATTCGTGCGGGTCAGAACTTACCTGACAAGGAATTTCGCTACCTTAGGACCCTTATAGTTAGGGCCGCCGTTCACTGGGGCTTCAGTTCGAGGCGTTAACCTCTTACCTTAACCTTCCAGCACCGGGCAGGCGTCAGCCCCTATACATCCACTTTCGTGTTAGCAGAGACCTGTGTTTTTGGTAAACAGTTGCATGGGTTCGTTAGCTGCGGCCCTCTTGCGAGGGCAAGCCTTATTCCGAAGTTACGGCTGCTTGTTTGCCGAGTTCCTTAACGAAGAATCACTCGTACACCTTGGTCTTCTCGACCTGAGCACCTGTGTCGGTTTGCGGTACGGATAGAGTAGTTCACGCGTTTGAGGCTTTTCTTGTCAGCACTATCACAGAAATCAAGCCAAAAGGCTCTTTCATTCGTAGGTATTTCTCCTACTTAGACGGATATAACCATGAATCCGCTCCTGCTAACATGCCGCGCACATCAAACAAAACTACACTAGTACGGGAATATTAACCCGTTGTCCATCGCCTACGCTACGCGCCTCGGCTTAGGACCGACTAACCCTGGGACGATTACCGTGGCCCAGGAAACCTTGCTCTTTCGGTGGGCAGGATTCTCACCTGCCTTATGGTTACTCATTCCAGCATTCTCACTTCCTAACGCTCCACCAAATCTTACAATTTGACTTCAACGCAGATAGGAACGCTCCTCTACCACGCGCATATAAAATATACGCATCCATGTCTTCGGTACTATGCTTAGCCCCGTTACATTTTCCGCGCAAGATCTCTTGACGAGTGAGCTGTTACGCACTCTTTAAATGAATGGCTGCTTCTAAGCCAACATCCTCGTTGTTTAAGAAATCTCACCTCGTTTCCCACTTAGCATAAATTTAGGGACCTTAGACGATGGTCTGGACTGTTTTCCTTTTGAGCGACGAGCTTAGCCCCGCCGTTCTAACTGCCGTAGTTCCACTGATGGTATTCGTAGTTTGTCAAGGTTAGGTAATCTTGCGACCCCTATACCGAAACAGAGCTCTACCCCCATTAGCTACCGTACGACGCTAGCCCTAAAGCTATTTCGAGGAGAACCAGCTATCTCCGAGTTCGATTGGCATTTCACCGCTAACCACAAGTCATCCGGGCGTGTTGCAATTCGCTACGGTTCGGCCCTCCACGCAGTTTTACCTGCGCTTCAGCCTGCTCATGGTTAGGTCACTCGGTTTCGGGTCTATTCACTACTACTATTTTGCCCTATTCAGGCTCGCTTTCACTGCGCCTACGATAAAAATCTTAAGCTTGCAGCAGTAAATAACTCGCTGGATCGTTCTACAAAAAGCACGCCGTCACCGGACAAGCCGGCTCCGACTCTTTGTACGCACATAATTTCAGGATCTATTTCACTCCCCTTCCGGGGTTCTTTTAACCTTTCCCTCGCGGTACTTGTTCACTATCGATCATAAGATATATTTAGCCTTGGAAGGTGGACCTCCCGGTTTCAGTCAGGGTTTCACGTGTCCCGACCTACTCGACAACATAAATGATAAGGTTTGCGATACTTAGCATACTAGACTATCACTATCTATGGTGCAGCTTTCCAGCTGCTTCTGCTCGCTTCGCAAATTTCTGACCTTACACAGATTAATGGTAGAATCTGTAGCCAATACGAAATTCTGGATAAATCCAAAGCTTCGTACTGGGTATTTATGTGTCACAACCCTTTAATAACATTCGTCTACCAACTTATTCATCTGTGCAAATTGCCAGATGAAAGTCATTAAAGTTTGGGCTCTTCCGCTTTCGCTCGCCACTACTGACGGAATCATTGGTTATTTTCTATTCCTCGGGGTACTAAGATGTTTCAGTTCTCCCGGTTACCGCTATCTCGTCCTATATATTCAGACAAGTGCTAACAGACATTACTCTGCCAGGGTTTCCCCATTCGGACATCTCCGGATATAACGCATATTTGGCTGCTTCCCGGAGCTTTTCGTAGCTCATCACGTCCTTCATCGGTATCTTATGTCAAGGCATTCTTTGTGTGCGCTTGAGTAACTTTTTACGATCGTATGTTTAAAACATACTTGTAAAGTGCAATTTGACTGGTCGTTGGTGATTACCAACTGCCGTTTGTCTTAAATTGCTATCTCTAATATTTTCAATTTTTTCAATTGCTTATCTCTAATATTTTCTTAAATATTATATTTACCTAAATTGTTAAGTTTCGAAACTACAGGTGGAAGCAAGATTAAGTGTTTCCACTTAATTAGGCCCCGCCCTTGAGTTTACGATTCCGGCTTAACTTTGGGTTATTTACCCGTTTAAGACTTTACCTAAACTCAAGTTGTCCAACAATGATATCAACTTTAACAGATATAGTCAACACTTATATGATGTATTTGTTGCAACTATTTGTATACTATTAAACTATCATTAATTGTACATTATGTTTAATAAAAAATAGATCTTTTTACTATGGGTATTGTAGAAAATCACTTTATTCGGTAAAATACACCGGTAGTTGTTTATATAACTTGGGGCATTAGCTCAGTTGGCTAGAGCGCCTGCTTTGCAAGCAGGAGGTCATCGGTTCGAGCCCGATATGCTCCACCATTATTATAAATAACTAACGGGCGATTAGCTCAGCTGGTTAGAGCGCGTCACTGATAATGACGAGGTCGGAGGTTCGAGTCCCTCATCGCCCACCACAATAGATAGAGATTAATCCATCATTAGTTGATGGATTTTTTTATATACCAAAATTTAGATCAATAAAAAAACTCCTCTGAAAAACAGAAGAGTTTCTTTTAACAACTTATGCAGTGCATCAACGTTAGAACGTTAGTTTACAGAAACTGATGTATCGACTGTATGGATACAGTAGAAGTAAGTTGTCAGTACTGATAATAAACAACTTACCGATATCGACCTAGCTCGTTAAAGATTGCTCTGTTAACTGCTAGTTATCTCCCTAGAAAGGAGGTAATCCATCCGCACGTTCCCGTACGGATACCTTGTTACGACTTAACCCCAATCATCTCCCCTACCTTAGGGCGAGGCTATGCTCACACGTCAGGTATTGGCGACTTTCATGGCTTGACGGGCGGTGTGTACAAGACCCGGGAACGTATTCACGGTGATATGCTGACTCACCGTTACTAGCGATTCCGACTTCAAGCAGGCGAGTTTCAGCCTGCTATCCGAACTGGGACCGGCTTTGATGGGATTTGCTCCGTCTCGCGACTTAGCTGCCCTTTGTACCGGCCATTGTAGCGTGTCTGTAGCCCCAGACGTAAGGGTAATACTGACCTGACATCATCCCCCCCTTCCTCCCTGTTACCAGGGCAGTCTGTTTAGAAAAATACAACTAAACATAAGGGTTGCGCTCGTTGATGGACTTAACCAAACATCTCACGACACGAGCTGACGACGGCCATGCAACACCTGTCTCTGCGCTCAATAAAGCACTCTCTCCTTTCGGAGAAATTCGCAGGATGTCAAGCCTGGGTAAGGTTCTTCGCTTACTATCGAATTAAACAACACGCTCCACCGCTTGTGCGGGTCCCCGTCAATTCCTTTATGTTTTAGTCTTGCGACCGTACTCCACAGGCGGGATGCTTAACGCGTTAGCTTCGCTACTATCGGGGTCGATACCGACAACAGCTAGCATCCATAGTTTACGGCGTGGACTACCGGGGTATCTAATCCCGTTTGCTCCCCACGCTTTCGTGCCTTAGTGTCAAGAACAAGCCAGTACCCTGCCTACGCCATCGGTGTTCCTCCTAATATCTACGGATTTCACTCCTACACTAGGAATTCCAGGTACCTCTCTCGTCTTCTAGCTTAGCAGTTCGAATAATGTTTATATGGTTGAGCCATACGCTTTCACTATTCGCTTACTACGCCACCTACGCAACTCTTTACGCCCAGTAATTCCGGATAACGCTTGGATCCTCCGTATGACCGCGGCTGCTGGCACGGAGTTAGCCAATCCTTATTCACATGTTACCATCATAATTTTCACATATAAAAGCAGTTTACGACCCGAAGGCCTTCATCCTGCACGCGGCGTTGCTCCATCAGACTTTCGTCCATTGTGGAAAATTCCCTACTGCTGCCTCCCGTAGGAGTCTGGGCCGTTCTCAGTCCCAGTCTGGCTGATCATCCTCTCAGACCAGCTAATGATCGTCGCCTTGGTGAGCTTTTACCTCACCAACAAGCTAATCATACGCAGGCCCTTCCCAAAGCGCTAAAAGCTTTACTCCTTAGAGCACATGCGGTATTAGACACCATTTCTGGTGCTTATCCCTCACTTTGGGGTAGGTTCCTACGTGTTACTCAGCCGTCCGCCGCTCGTGTACCTCCGAAGAGGCCTTACCGCTCGACTTGCATGTATTAGGCACGCCGCCAGCGTTCATCCTGAGCCAGGATCAAACTCTCCAAAAAAAGAATTTGTTCTCTTAAAAAACAATTCAAAATGAACTGACGTTGATTTGCACTGCATAAATTGTTAAAGGTCAAATGTTTCAAAGAGAATCTGATCGACCTCCTTGAAAGACTTTGTTTATTCTATATTAAATATGGATAAAATGTCAACACTTTAAGCCAAAATCTCTATTCTTCGTCGTTTTCTTCGTCACTATTGTCGATTAAAGTCATAGAAACTACCTCGTCTCCATCGTTCAATCTCATGATTCTAACACCTTGAGTAGCCCTTCCAAGCTCTGGAATATCCTTTAATCCGAGTCGTATAGTCTGGCCCTGTTGTGAAATTATCAAAACTTCTCTTTTATCATCAGATAATAGTGTTTTAACTTGCACCAATTGGCCTGTCTTAGTATTAACTACGGCAGATCTTATTCCAACTCCACCACGTGAGTGAGGCGTAAATTGAGATACTTTAGTTCTTTTTCCGTATCCATATTTACTTATTACAAATATGTGAGAATCTCCTTCTACTATATCCATACCGATCACTTGATCGTCTTTTCTTAATCGGATTCCTCTTACTCCTCTACTTACTCTACCCATAGGTCGAGCGTCCTTTTCGTGGAATCTAATAGCCTGGCCTTGTGAAGTCGAGATTAACACCTCATTATCTCCATTAGTCATCCTAATCCACCTTAGCTCGTCGCCAGCATCAAGATTAATTGCGATAAGTCCAGAAGTCCTTACATTAGAGTATTGATCAAATGGAGTCTTCTTAACGACCCCTCTGACAGTACACATAATTAAGTTAGCTGCTTTATCTGCCTTATTGATGTTTATAGCGGTACTCACCACTTCCTCGGGCTGTAATTGCAATAAGTTAACTAATGCAACACCCTTAGCGCTTAGAGAGGCTGAAGGCACTTCATATGCCTTAAGTCTGAATACGCGGCCCTTATTAGTGAAGAATAGAATGTAATCGTGAGTTGAAGCATTTATTAATTGCTCAATATTATCTTCTTCTCTGGTAACCATTCCACGCTTACCTTTACCACCTCTATTTTGCTTCTTATAGTCGGCGCTTGAAGTTCTCTTAATGTAATTAGCTGAGGTAAGAGTTATAACTACTTGTTCATCGGCGATAAGATCTTCGTCGCTCAATTTACCTAATTCACCTTTTATGACTCTAGTTCTTCTTTCGTCGGCGTATGTCTTCTTAACTTCTTCTAGTTCATCCTTTATTATTGCTAGGATTCTCTTCTCGTCAGCAAGTATAGCTTCTAGCTCAGCGACTAGCTTAAGTAACTGTGCTAATTCTTCTTCAATTTCTTTTCGATCTAATCCAGTTAGTCTTCTAAGCTGCATAGCTAGGATTGCACGACCCTGAATCTCGGACAACTTAAACTTCTCTAACAGATTGGATAATGCCTCATCGTAAGTCTCGGAAGCTCTAATTGTTGCAATTACCGCATCAATGTTGTCCAAAGCTATCTTTAATCCTTCGAGAATGTGTGCACGCTCTTTTGCTTTCCTTAATTCATACTCTGTTCGTCTTCGAACTACAGTCTGTCTGTGCTTAATGTGCTCTTTGATTATGTCTTGAAGACCTAGAATTCTAGGCTGTATGCCATCAATCAAAGCAAGCATATTGAAGTGGAAAGTTGACTGTAAAGGAGTTAACTTAAATAGCTGATTAAGTAATTTATTAGCAAATGCGTCTTTTTTAAGATCAATTACAATCTTAACTTCACCTCTAGCACTTTCGTCTCTAACATCAGAAATTCCAATAATCTTCTTATCATGAACCAAGTCTGCAATCTTAGTAATTAAAGATTCCTTGTTAAGTCCATAAGGAATTTCAGAAATAACAATCTGATCACGCTTCTTGTTCTCGCCAGACACTACTTCCGCAATACCTCTAGTAACCACTCCGCCCCTACCTGTAGCATAGGCTGTTCTAATCGACTCAGCGCCGTAAATAACACCACCTGTTGGAAAGTCTGGACCTTTTACGAATTTTAGCAAATCATCTAAAACAGCGTCATCATGATCAATTTGATATATTGTTGCATCAATGATCTCACCTAGGTTGTGTGGTGGAATATTTGTAGCCATACCAACAGCGATACCCAACTGTCCATTTAATAATAAATTAGGCACTTTTGAAGGTAATACAACTGGTTCTTGTAGTCTACCGTCATAGTTTTCTCGAAAATCTACAGTTTCTTTGTCTATATCAACGAGTAGCTCCTCTGCCAATCTCTGCATTTTAGCTTCCGTATAACGCATAGCAGCTGGCGGATCTCCGTCCATAGAACCAAAGTTACCCTGACCATTAACTAGCATGTATCTCATGCTCCATGGTTGAGCCATTCTTACCATGGCATCATATATCGCAGCGTCACCGTGAGGGTGGAAGTCTCCCATCACAGCACCAACAACGTTCGCACTCTTTCTGTGCCTAGCGCCCGCTCTAAGACCGTCTCTATTCATTGTGTATAGAATTCTTCTATGTACTGGCTTAAGGCCGTCTCTGACGTCCGGTAATGCTCGAGACACAATAACACTCATTGAATAACGAAGGTAATTATCCTCCATTACATTTTCTACAGATCTTCTCTCTACTGTCTTAGAATTAGGATTACTTAATTCTGCCGCATTAAACATTGTCTCTTGTTCCATTGATTTATCTTCTTCCATACTAAATATCCAAGTCCTTTACGAATTTTGCATGAGTCTGAATGAAATTCTTACGTAATTCTACTTCTGTACCCATCAATTTATTAAATATTGCATCTGCTTTTTCAGCGTCTTCAACATTAACCTGAATAAGAACTCTCTTTTCAGGATTCATTGTTGTCTCGAATAACTGATCACCGTCCATTTCTCCAAGTCCCTTATATCTCTTTTGTTCGACAAATCCAGCTTGCTTGTACTTTTCTTCAGTTTCAACAATCTTATCTCCGGCTTTTCTACGAGCTTCAATTGCTTCATTAATAGTCTTATCCAGATCGGCTTCATCATAGATGTATATGCTAGATTTTCTTCCAGCCTTGATAAGCTCAAAAAGTGGAGGCTTGGCAAGATATAAATGTCCGCCTTCAATAACTGGAGCCATGTACCTAAAGAAGAATGTCATAAGTAAAGTAGCAATATGGCTACCATCAACGTCGGCGTCGGTCATAATTATAACTCTATCGTATCTTAATCCCTTTACATCAAAGGAGTCTTGAATTCCTACACCTAGAGCTTTTATTAAGCTAATAATTTCGTTGTTGGCTAGCATTTTGTCTAGTCTAGCTCTTTCAACGTTTAACACTTTTCCTCTAAGTGGTAAAACTGCCTGACCTTTAGAGTCTCTTCCAGTCTTAGCTGAACCACCGGCTGAATCTCCCTCAACTAAGAATATTTCAGAACTCTTAGGATCTTTATTTGAACAGTCAGCTAATTTACCCGGAAGTGATGCTCCATCTAGAACACCTTTTCTTAAAATATTTTCTCTAGCTGCTCGTGCTGCTTTTCTGGCTCTAGCTGCCAAAAGACCTTTGTTAACAATTTTTCTAGCTACTGCAGGGTGCTCTTCTAAGTAATAAGTGAAGTATTCATTCATTACTTGCTCTACATAGCCTCTCACCTCAGGGTTTCCAAGCTTGTTCTTAGTCTGACCTTCGAATTGTGGATCTGGTAGTTTAACTAAAATAATTGCAGTAATTCCTTCCCTGGTATCTTCACCTGAGAGGTTTTCTTCCTTGTCTTTAATTAATCCTTGTTTTCGAGCGTAATCATTAATAACTCTTGTTAGCGCAGATCTAAAACCTGTAAGGTGAGTACCTCCATCAGGGTTAAGCACGTTGTTTGCAAAAGACTTAATAGTCTCCACATACGCATCTGTGTACTGAAGAGATATTTCCACTTGAACATCATCGACAGATTTATCTACATAAAAGATATCTTCATCGACTTGATCTTTGTTTGCGTTAAGATGTTTTACATAACTCTGAATTCCGCCTTCAAAGTAGAAGCTATATCTCTTATCTTTCTTGTCGCTAATTAATGTAGTTCTAATTCCCTTGGTTAGATATGCTGCGTGTCTTAATCTGTCCAGCACTTGATCATAAGAGAAAGTTACATCCGGGAAAATTGTTTCATCAGGATAAAATGTTATTTCTGTTCCCTTTTTGTCTGTTTTACCAACAACTTTTAATTCAGTCTTTGGTGCTCCTCTTTCATACTCTTGTTCGTGAATCTTTCCATCTTTATAAATTCGAACTATTAATTTCTTACTAAGTGCATTAACAACACTACTGCCTACTCCGTGAAGACCACCAGATACTTTATATCCCCCATCACCGAACTTACCACCAGCGTGCAGAACGGTTAAAACTGTTTCAACGGTACTTTTACCAGTCTTAGGGTGGATGTCTGTAGGAATACCTCTTCCGTCGTCAATTACAGTTACGCCTCCGTCTTCAAGCATTCTGACAACTACCTCAGTAGCATGGCCAGCCAAAGCTTCGTCAATTGCGTTATCTACTAACTCCCAGATTAAGTGGTGTAAACCTTCAAGTCCAGTTCCACCAATGTACATACCTGGTCTCTTACGAACAGGTTCAAGACCCTCTAATACAGTAATCTGATTAGCTGAGTATTCATTATTGTTTTTATTTGCCACTTATTAGTCCCTCGAGTATTAATTTTTAAATCCCACTTCAAGATATTATATGGTAGTTACCAATTTCTATCAAGATTGAGTAATTTTTACAAAATTGAATAAATTATTTAACTTTTCTATTGTACTAATAAACATAAGTGTGATTAAATTTATTCATAATAAATATAACAAAAATTTAAAAAATATATGTTTGAAGAAATAGTTTCAGAATTACGATACGACAAAAGCAAGTTAAGTAAACTGAGCGGTTTTTTAAAGAGAGTCCGAAAAGAAAAATCTCTAAGATTGTTTGGTCTATTCTTCATATTGCTTACATTTATGGTGCAGTTTTTCGCTGTGATAAACCCACCCACCCCAACGATAGCCGGGTCATCTAACGACTTATTGAATGGCGGGTTCTCTAGTGCATCCCAAGCAGCAAACTTCTGCGAAAATAATACTCAGGACTTTAGAAACATATTAAATTACTATGGAATTACCTGTAAAATGGTGTCTCAAGCTAAAAAAGTAACTCTAAATTCTAGAGATTTTAACGGAAACCTATGGTCTATGGGGAGAAATGACATTGGTTCACTTGCAGGCGAGACACCATCACCTGCTATTAACGGACAACACTATTATATTCGTTACCTATGGGCATGGGATAAGCCTAAAACAACTTCAAATTACTACGCCCTGGATGTATCCCATGGATCTCAAAAATTCTATTTATTATTCGCATGTGGAAATATCGTATCTGTTGGCTTTCCTGGTCCCGTCAAACAGGTACCTAAATTGTCAGCTCTAAAAACCACCGTACCTTCTACTCCAAAAGCAGGATCAAAAGTGAAGCCAGGAACTAAAGTATCTTTTAGGATTATCCTAAACAACAGCGGATCAGAGGCCGACCAAGTAACAATTAAAGATACAAATAATAAATATCTTAGGTATGTTTCACAAACATCCAACAGTGCAAATAATTTCAATTACGATGTTAACAATGCTCAATCAATATGGACATTTAATAAAATAAACTCAGGAACAAATGGATACTATGTAGATGTAACCTACACCGTATTAAACACCGCCCCAGATGGCAGTAAAATCTGCAATAGTGCTTTAATATCTGGCGAAGTCGTAAATTCATTTAACACTAATGAAGCCTGCTTCATAGTTTCAAATACTGCACCTACACCACCGCCTACTCCTAAAACTTGTCCATATGACAGTAGTATAAATCTCAACGATCCTAGATGCATACCATGTCCAAACGACAATAATATTATTGTCACTAATCCTGCGTGTAAACCATGTCAGGTATCAATAGGCTCCAATAGTGCATACACTTGTGTTGTTTACAACAAGACTGCCACAAATGTAACTAAAAACATCTTAGACGCTAATGGCACTACAGCATCTGCAGGTGATGTAATTAAATACACATTGACTGCTAAGAACGCTGGAAATACATCAATTAGTGACTTTATTTTCCAGGATAATCTAAGTTATGTATTAGATTATTCAAATATAGTTACAAATAATAATTACAGCATAAAAAACAATTCAGTCGTGTTTAAACCAACAACATTAAGCGCAGGTCAAACCAAGTCAGTGTCCTTTGAAGTTAAAATAATGAGCCCTATACCACAGACTCCTCAGTCACATTCTGATCCGTTCTTATACAACCTCAAAATGACAAATACATACGGAGACACAACTCAAATTAACCTACCCTCTCCTGCTGCTAAAAAGATAGAAAGCGTTACTACTAAACTACCGAATACTGGACCTGGAAGCAGCCTCGCTCTTTTAAGTATAGTTGCTGTTGTCGCTGGCTACTTCTATTACAGATCTAGATTATTAAGTATTGAATCTGAGATTGAGATCAGGGATTCATCATCAAGGAGTATTCAATAATGGAAAAACACCGACCAAATCATGAAGTTAAATCTAATCACCTAGATAATGGCTTCGAGAAACATCATATACATGAAAATGATAAGAATGTCTTGGAGCATAGTAAGAAAAATAAAGAGAATTTAACAGAAGAAGCTAGAGTAAAAGCTGAACAAATTTTTGCACAAGATAATAAAAATGAATTCTCCAAGAAGAGTATTGAAAATGCATTAGATAGTAAAAAAACAAATGAAACTATAAATAAAAAACCATCAAAAGAATTAAAAGAAATCATATTAAATAATGAACTAAAGCATATTCAATCTAGGCTGAGTAGTGTTGATAAAACTGGAAGTAGACTTATCCACCTGAAAGGTTTCAGAACCTTAAATGAGCTATCATCTAAGACTATATCAAGGCCTTTTGGCCTTCTTGGAGGCGGTATAGCAGCCTTTTTGGGTAGCTTAATCTATTATTTCTACTCTAATCACATAGGAATGAAATATAACTACTTCATGATAGTGGTATTCTTTGTGTCCGGATATCTTGCCGGACTAATAACTGAGGCTATTATTAAGATGCTTGGATTCAATAAAGCAGATTAATTAATCTTCTCTATTTATTTTATAGTTAACGCCACCTTCATTATCTACATAAACTTCTGGCTTATTTTGCTTAGGGGAGATCGGCGAGTCAGGCTTTGTTATTTCGCTTGGGACACCAGCTTCCTCAGGAGAATCTTGCGACTTAACACTTGAATTGACTGGATTACTTGATGGGGTTGAAGGTGGGGTCATTTTTTTACGCTTAGCTAACCAGTCATCAAGAAATGAAGCTTGTGGGTTAGGCTTATTAACTTTGGCATTACCGCTGAAACCACTTCCAGGTAAATTAGAGTTCTGTGTTGATCCGAATGAACTATTTAAGTTACTGGTAGGCGCAGGAGTATTGGTTTTAAGTCTTTCAAATATATCACGTTCAACTTCGGCCCTAGGACGTCCATACTTACCCCTAGAAAGCTGTTTGAGTGCATCTCTGAGTTGAGTATTGGGTTCGCCTAAAATTGGCAATGTAGCCATCGTAAATGGCTGAGTCGGCACACCGTTCACTAAAGTCCTAACAATAGTGTTAAAATTGGGCACTCTAAGTAAGTCTTCAGTGTCGAAAATAGGCTGAAAATACTTACCTACTGTTTCAGCATCATTCTGACCTATTCTAAATGAGACGATTGTACCTATGTTACCAAAGACTGCATCCCTAATAGTGTCGGATAGCTGGGTCGTAAACTGGTTGGCAACTATAAGGTTTAGTTTAAACTTTCTAGCCTCAGACATTATGTCTGCTAAGCTATCTGTTGAGAAGTTCTGGAACTCATCAACGTAGAGACAAAAAGATCTTCTCTCAGACTCTGGAATATCCACCCTGCTCATAGCTGCTGCTTGAAATTTCATTACGAATAACATACCTAGAAGCTTGGAGTTTAGCTCACCAAGACTTCCCTTGCTTAGATTTACTAGCAATATTTTTCCTTGATCCATAATATCTCTAATATTTAGAGAGCTCTTGGTCTGTCCGATCATATTTCTCATCATTTCATTACCTAAAAAGGCTCCGAACTTACTATTCACCCAAGCAACTACTTCTCCGAAATCAGACGATCTCTGAGAGGCAGGCCATTCCTTAGTCCAATAATCTAAAAGATTTTGATCTTTTATGTACTGAAGTTTGGATTTCATGAATTCTGGATCTACTAAAATCTTAGGAATATCTATAAAAGTTCCACCGTTGGGATCTGCCATTAATAATAAAGCTGCGTTTCTAAAAATTTGCTCGAATCTAGGACCGACAATTCCCTGATGCTGTGGGTCATATATCTTATAAATCATGTTGATACACTCTTGAATAATGAGATCTTTTTGATCTGGGTTTTCAACATCAAAAAGATTTAACCCAATTGGGTACTCTAAATCAGAAGGAGTGAAATAAATGACGTCTTCAATTCGATCTTTTGGAACCATAGAAAGTAATTCTTCAACCGCGTCACCGTGAGGATCAACGAACGCGAATCCGTTTCCATTTATCATATCCTGAAGCGCTAGATTAATCAGGAATACGGACTTACCTGTACCTGTTTGCCCGACGGTATATAGATGTCTCTCCCTATCACTCTTAGAAAGTCTAATCGGCTTCTTGGCGCCTCTAAACACATTGTATCCAAGCAATATTCCATCTTCGGGCATATTTCTAGGACCATCTACTTGTTTTGAAGCTTGTTTATTTAATTGGCTAGTTGGTATATTGTTTTGCTCTGGAAAATGGAAAAGAGTGGCAAGCTCTATTGAGTTCAAAATCATGTTTTTTTTAGTTTGAGGAAAAATTCTAAGAATATAATCAGATACAAGCTCATCAACCTGTTTTGATCGATTAAACTTAAATCCATTCTTTCCCGGAAGATCAAACAATGCAAAGCTAGAAACTACCTGGTTTAGGATTGATTGAGATCTAGTATTTATATTTGAGGAGGCGACAATTCTTATAAGTGTCTCAAATCCAGGACTTTGAGTTTTTGCGTCAATCGCATCGACTGTGGATTGCTCCATGCTTGATAGTTCTTTCTTCTCTTTTCCCTGACCGCCACCCTCATCAGGATGACGCACAAAAGCTAGAATCAAGTCTCTTAAGAAGTTTGTTAAACCATCAAATATACTAGGGTTAATTTTTTTACCCTTACGCTTCGCTGAAGCTACTTTTGAGGCCGATTTATTCCATGATTTGTCTGCAGGTCTAATCAATATTTGTATTGCTACTCCATCTTCGTTAGACATGCCAGAGAAAGCATTCAATATTACCTGCATAGGATCTTGTTTGATATCTTGATAGGTTGCTATTGGGAATGCGTAATTATCTTTTAGTTCAAATTCTCCACCAACCACACCATTCAACTTTCCTACCTGATTAAAAATATTGTAATCACTAACTTCCTCAACGATTGCTGTTGGGTACGAACTGACTATTCCCTGCTTAACGGAATCTGTCAAAGACAAAGGTACTACTGCGTAAAAATTAATAAAACCCTTTTCTCCGACTATTTCAAATGAGAAATGTCTCTGACCATAAAAGTTATTCAAAAAGCCTTTCTTAAAAGTACTCGAGATTATACTGTATATGGTTTGAGCTTTCGAAATACTCTCCTCATTCACGTCCCTCTTATCTCTGTTCGCAGCATCAATGTCTTCGCTGGGTGGAGGTAAATGTATCAGCAAAGTTACCATCTTTAATCCACGCTCATAATTTTTGTGTTTTCTGTATCGCTTTTCAAGCATTAAATATACCAAGAACGCGACACCTGAAAGGATAAGCAATATAACAGAGATAATAATAAATACCTTCATTGCTATTTGGCTCCGTTTTGAGTAATTTTATTGAATCTCTTTTTTAAGTAATCTGACTTTATGGAGCTTATTTCCTGCAATTGCATATATGGATCATCATGATTGGATGATACAGCTTTATCTAATCTGTGTACCCATTCTTTTTCTATTAAGTCATCGTCTTCAGCTGTTAATGGATTTAGGCTAAATACACTCTGACCTCCATCTGAATGATTATTCTGAACATTATTTGCATCTGGACTAATTTGATTTATTGGATGATTAGAAATTTGATTTACAGGAATAGAAAGATGCTCTTCATCCACACCACCTATAGGAGTTGGTAAATGATTATTTAGGCCATCTGCATTCATAGCTTATATTATACATTTTTTAAGCGTAATTTTAATCTTTTTTTGGACCCAAATTCACATATTCTAAATAAAAATAAACTAGTACGCCCAGAATTGCAGCAACTATAACATCTTTAAGGCTTAGTTGCCCCATTGTTTCAAGACCAACCACCAGTGATACTACCCCAGTAATTATTAAGCTTAATTTATTAGCATTTTTTATCTTAAAACCGAACTTCTTCGATCCTGAAATAATATATAAACTGAAAACATAAATATTTAGTGCAAATAGAAGCACCCCAAACATCAAAATGACTAAATTTACCGTATTAGGATTAGATATACCGTAAAACAAGCCATCTAATACTAGCAATCCGATAATGTTTATTAATCTTTTCCTCTTATATTGTTCCATAATCTTCTCTAATTAATAATACTGCCCCATTAATTATAGAGCAGTATCTTTTATTTTAATATTACTAAGATGCCGAGGTAGCAAAACCGCCCTATTAAAATTACTTGATTAGCGCTTGCTACCTATCGGCTATTGACTGACCGCTCTATTAGCTTTTAGGGCTAAATTGAGCGATATTTACTAGTTTTGTCCCACGAGATCCCAACTAGATTTTAAATTGTAAGTGTTTTTTGTTTTTGTAATTTAACTTACCCTTTTAATGTAGCATTTTTAGTCTAAAAAGTCAATATATAAAATGCTAATGCTTCATTTATTGGCGCCCTTTTAGATCATTATTAAATACAAATAAAGAACAAATAATTGTTCAAATATAACGTTGTAAAGTTATATTAATAGGGTTATTTAACAGTTTAGAATAGTTATACACAGCTTTATTTAAAATTAAGCATAAAAGTTATTGACTAGTCTTAAATTATTAATTATTATATCTTTAGCACTGAACAAAATAAGTGCTCAAAAACAAAAACAAGCTTTCTGAAACAACGGCTCCTCGCAGGCCGTTGTTCCATTTAAGGGCTTTATCAAAAAACACAATTAATAAAACAAAAACGACTGCCCTGGCCTAAAAACCAGGGCTTTTAATATAAGCTTTATTGACCGAAACGATTCTATCTGTTAAAATACATATGATAAAAGTTTAATTAAGCACGAAGGGAGAAATAGTCTATAGCTAAGATAACTCGCTTGAATGGCGAAATAAGATCACCTAGACTTCGAGTCATCGACGATGACGGAAAACAATTAGGAATCTTAAGCCTAGCAGAAGCGATTAGTATTGCCGAAGAACGTGATTTGGATCTGGTGGAAATATCTCCAGAGTCTGATCCGCCTATAGCTAAGATTACTGATTGGGGAAAATACAACTACAAGAAGACTAAACAACTTCAGAAGAGTAAAAAAGCCGCCAAAACAGTAGAACTAAAGCAAATAAGATTTGGGCTAAAGATTGGAGAAAACGATCTAGCTATCAAAATCAACAAGGCAACCAAATTCCTTGAAAGTGGCCATAAAGTAAAATTCAACATTATGTATAAGGGCCGCGAGCAAGCTCATAAGGAATTAGGCTTTAATCTTGCAAACAAGATTACTGAAAAGTTCGGAGACAGTATAATAGTAGACCAAAACCCTACACTTGCAGGTAGACAATTAAGTTTCGTAATAAGGAGCAACAACCATGCCAAAGCTAAAAACTCATAGCGGTACAAAAGATCGCGTTAAAATTTCCAAGAACGGAAAAGTTAGAGTAGGACACCCTAACAGAAACCACTTTTTAATGAAAAAGTCTGGTTCTAGAAAAAGAAGCCTAAAAGGTCTTGAGACTAGAAGCGGTAAAGTAGCTAGAGTTATTAAGACTAAGTTGGGGGTTTAAAGGAGAATCATGAGAGTAAAAAGAGGCGTTACAGCACACAAGAGACACCAAAAAGTTAGAAAGTCAGTTAAAGGATACAGTCGATCTTATCGATCTAGTGTTCGAAGAAGCAAACAAGCTATTACTAAATCTCTAGCTTACGCTACAAGAGATCGTAAGAATAAGAAAAGAACTTTCAGACAAACTTGGAATACTAGAATTAATGCAGCAGCTAAATTGAATGGTACTAACTATTCTAAATTTATTGCAGCTCTTAAAGTAGCTAATATTCAGCTTGATCGAAAGATTTTATCTGAATTAGCGGTAAATGAACCAAATGCGTTCACTGCTCTAGTTAAAAAAGTTATAAAGTAAAAAATTTAACTTAACAAAAAATAAAACCAGCTTAGAATAAAGCTGGTTTTATTTTGTAGACCACCTATAAGCCGGGTTCTGTTCCTAAATAAATAGGAGCCGATCATCTATCTTGGCCTTCAATTACTTGAGGGCTCGAGCGGTTATTGTGGATATTAGCGGGACACTTTGAGCTTTAGACTCAAAAAATCCATCTCCTTGCAGCAGGTAGGGTTTACCTTTTTCGTACGTCACCGTACAAAAATGTGAGCTCTTACCTCACTCTTTTCACCTTTACCGAATAAATCGGAAGTATCGTTTCTGTGGCACTTTCCCTAAACTTAACGTTTGGTTGCCGTTAGCAACTACCTTTTCCCTTTGCTGCCCGGACTTTCCTCGTATTTAAATGTACGCGATCAGCCAGTGATCTACGCCTATATTATACCGCTAAAGACTATTTTTTGCTAGGCTCTCATCAAGAGCCTTATTAACCTGAGCATCAGCTAGTTTGTTTAGCTCTCTTGGCACATGTTGAAATGTTACTTTTCTAAATTTCTTACAAGTTTCTTTAATAGATTGATTAAGAGGCCAAAGATCTCTGTTTTTTACCTTAAAAATACCTTTTAACTGATTAATCACAAGTAAGCTATCCATGTAGACTTCAACTTCCCTAGCGCCCAAACTAACCGCATTCTCAACAGCTAATTTTAATGCTGTATATTCAGCTTGGTTATTGGTAGTAATGCCTAAATAGACACCCTTCTCAACTATAAGATTATCTTCGCCATCAAATATTACATATCCTGACGCAGATGGACCAGGGTTGCCTCTAGATCCTCCGTCAGCGAATATCTTTATCGCATGAACTGGATCTTCATTAGCTTTAGTGTGTTCTTCAGTTTTAACTTCTGGTTTTGGAGTAATATCTATTTCATCTATGGCTTTTGCAAGTTCTCGATCTTTATCTGTGATTTTTTCATTACTTTCGTGAGTTATAAGCCATATTTGAACCACACTCCATTCATTTTCCCATCTGGGATGATGATTAAACTTTCTAGCCAATCTGGCTACTTCAGTCATAAATCTGAATGCTTCATCAAAATTGGTAAAATTAAATTGTCTATATAATCCGTGTTTTGTTTCTTGCCACATGCATAAATCTTAACATGAGATAAGATAAGATGATAAACTATTTAAATATTGCGGGGTGTAGCGCAGTTGGCTAGCGCACACGGCTGGGGGCCGTGAGGTCGCAGGTTCAAGTCCTGTCATCCCGACCATTTAGAAATTAAAAAATCGGAGCCGATTTTGATCATCTGGAAAAATCCAGGTGGGTAACCTCATTTTGATACCACGGCATCAAATAATATTGATTTCCCTATTGCGTATATATTCAGATAATCATACGCTCGACTCCGATAAGTTACATTATAGACTAAACTAAGAAATGAATTAAGCCTGATTCTATATTTGATAAGGCTTGCGAGAATGCAGGAACCTGAATAAGAACTATGAATAATAACAATATAGATAAAAATCCATATGATTCTATTTGAGTCATAAATTTCCTTAATGATTCCGGAGCAAATGCATATAAAACTCTGGATCCGTCCAATGGTGGAAATGGAATCATATTAAAAACGAATAGAGCAACGTTTGTCTCAATAAAAAGAAGTAGGTCTTTAGATAAAGCATATCCAAGACTAGAATAATTAAATCTCAGTACAATTCCCGCTAGAGCGGCTAATGCAAAGTTTGTTAGCGGTCCAGCGAGACCCACTAAAGCCATTCCGTATTCTTCAAATTTTAATCTGTAAAAATCTACTGGAACAGGCTTAGCTGCCATTATCGGAAATGCTCCAAGGGCAATTAAAATCATTGGAAGCAATATTGTAGTGTATAGATCTATGCTTTTTAATGGATTTAGAGTTAATCTACCGTGGTTCTCTGCGGTATCATCACCTAGCCAATGCGCAACATATCCATGCATAGCTTCATGTAATGTAATAGAAATAATTAGGCTAATTAATAAAACAAATATCTCTAAATAAGTAAGTCCACTAAACATCTATGTATTAATTATATTTTATTTAATGCTTAATTAAAAACCATATTCATTTTAAAGTGGCTTCTCTGATTGACTAAAGTACTTTTTTTTAGTAAAATTACACCTTGAATACATAAGGAATTAATAATTATGCAAAAATGTGAAATTACAGGCAAAGGCAAACAGTATGGAAATAATGTTAGCTTCAGTCAGAGACACACAAAAAGAGTTTGGAAACCTAATCTTCAGAAGAAGACTATTGTTTTAAATGGCAAGAAAGTTAATGTAAAAATTAGCACTCAAGGCATTAGAACTCTAAAGAAGCAAGGCCTAATAGCTAAATAAGCTATTCTAAGCTTCTTCAACTACAACCAGCTGAGTTACTTCGTTTAATTCAGCTGGTTTTATTTTTAATTTAGCAACTTTCTCTTTTACATCCATAGCTAGCTCTTTAACTGCAGCGTCTAATTCAATCTGATCAATAGGATAATTCACCTTAGAGCTCTTATAGTGCGTAGGAACGACCACCTTTGGCTCTAAGTCTTTTATAAGCTTCAATACACCTACTGGGTCTAGAGTATAGCCATTATTACCTACAGGCACGACCAATACATCTATGCTTCCAATTTTCTCTAGTTCATCTTGATTGAATTCACCTAAAATATGTCCAGTTATTAATACTGAAACATCACCGGCAATAATCTTGAACATTGATGTTTTCTTATTAGAATCGTCATTCATGAATGGTTTAGTATCTATTCCGATTACTGACATGTCGCCTATTTCATATTCACCAGCTCCATTAAACTTCAATCTTGCATCAGTTTTTGGGTATTCTTCGAAAGTATATAAAGCTACGTCAGTATCTTTAGTGATTGATTTTTTTCCTAATTCACTTAAGTTATCATCTATAACTAGTCTTGTATTCTTATAACTTAATGTTAAACAGTTTGCTCCGTAATATTGTAAATCCATATACTTCCCTCTTATTGATTATTTAATATATTATTCTCATCTACTAAAACTTGCTTCTTTGAATTCAAAACCGATGTTAAGAATCTATCCCTTATATCCATTCTATATTTAAAATCTGACATTTTCATTAATGAATATCTTATAGATTTTCCTTCTTTGGCCTCTAGTTCGTCAACATACTTACTTAATGCATTAGGATTAATATCTCCAACAACTAACAAATCTACAGCCACTGAATTATCTCTAGTAAATTGACCAGTTAATATAGCCAGCTCTACGTGTCCAACCATTCTTAAATCATTATTAGTCTTGTTGTCTGCAGTTTCACCATCTTTAGTTTTTTTAGTACTTTTAGTTGAAGATGATTCTGAAAAAATATCCTTCAATTGACCATAGAATTTAAATTTCTGATTAACTTCATAATAAAGTTTATTGTTATTGCTGTCTGAAACGATAATACCAATAGCCAATAAATTACTCAGCTCTCTTCTAACTGAGTTAATTTGTTCATCTATTTTTCTGGTGATTTCTCTAACATAAAAAGATCTATTTGGATTACTGTAAAAGAGTTGCAGTAATTTTACCCTAGTTTTAGACCCAAAGAGTTGCTCAATCATTTACTTATATTAACAAATTATTTATGCAAAATAAAATCTATATGTCCAGAGTTGTTGTTATAAGTTCTACAATATGATCCAACTTTACAGATGAATCTATCCATTGAATACTATTATTCCGTTTAAACCAGGTTCTTTGCTTCTTGGCTAATCCTAATGTTGCAGAGATTATCTGCTGTCTAGTTTCCTCTAGACTTTGTCCTCCATCAAAATATAATTGCCATTGCCTATAGCCAACCCCCTTCAAAATCTCATCGTTCCAGCCATATTTTTCGTGCAGCTTTCTTACTTCATCCTCCAAGCCTTCTTTTAACATTTCATCTACTCTAAGAGTAATTCTTTCTTTTAATGTTTCTCTAGGCCACTTTATACCGAGTATTAAGGTGTTGGCCCTTAGACTCTTTTTCTTGGGTTTAGCTCCACCCGTTTCAATAAGCCTAATTAATCTGCGTTTGTTTCCGAGATCTATTCCTTCGGTGTCAATATTTAAGCTCCTTATAATATCAAGGAGCTCATCGATGCTCTTATTGTTAAATTCATCCCTATCAACAATTGTTTTTTTAGGTAAGAATTCAAAATCATATATTAGACTATCTATATATAAACCAGTACCACCGACTATGATTGGAAGTTTATTTCTATAATAAATGTCACCTATAGCACTCAAAGCAAGCTTTTTAAACTCCATAGCATTAAACTCTTCGTCAGGATCCACTATATCTATAAGGTGATGTTTAATTGCTGCTTGCTCTTCAGGTGTTGGTTTAGCGGTTCCTATATTAAGCTCTCTACGAACAGCCCAGGAATCTGCATTTATTATTTCGCCGTTCAATTCTTTGGCTAATTTTATAGCAAGACCAGTTTTACCACTGGCCGTTTCACCGACTATTATTACTAGTGGAGGCAGTTTAGGCATTTTAAAGTAGAGTTTTGTTACTTCGAGTTGAATATTCTTCAGACAAAATATTCAAGAAATCTTCTAATTTATGGTTCTTTTGTTCTTCTCCGACAACTAGGTCAGTTCTAATTCTAGGCATTATTTCTGAGCTTTCAACTTCCTTTGGACCAACAACTACAATATATGGAACTTTCATTATTTCAGCATTACGAATTTTCTTTCCAACAGATTCGTTATCATTATCCAATTTAACTCTTAGACCTTTTTCTCTAGCCTGTTTAACGAAATCGCTGGCATAATCCACTATTTCATCACTTTGATTTAGAGTTATAACTCTGAGTTGTTCTGGCGCCAGCCACAATGGGAACTTTCCTGCGGTATGTTCTATGTAGACACCCAAGAATCTTTCAATAGAACCTAGTATTGCCTTATGTATCATGACCGGACGCTTCTTTAGGCCGTCAGTATCTGTATATTCAAGCTCAAATCTCTCTGGCTGAATGAAATCTAGCTGCACAGTTGCGCATTGCCATTTTCTTCCCAGGGAGTCCTTAACATGAATATCTATTTTTGGTCCGTAAAAAGCAGCTTCACCTTCAACTTTTTTAAAATCTAATTTTAATTTATTGGCTACTTCTTCAATTATGCCTTCGGCCTTATTCCATAATTCTTTATCTCCAAAGTACTTTTCGCTAGAATCTCTAAATGAAAGATCGATGCTTAAGGGCAAATCTAGTGTCTTATACATACTATCTACAATACTTAAAATGTTAGACATCTCCTCTTCGATTTGATCTAATCTAGCGAATTCATGTCCATCATCAGTTGTGAGCGATCTAACTCTCGTTAATCCATGTAGTTCGCCACTCTTTTCATCTCTATACATAGTAGTTGTTTCCATGTATCTAACAGGTAGGTCTTTATAGCTTCTAGGCCTAGAGGCATATATTTGTATTGCGTGAGGACAACTCATAGGTCGAATTAAGAAATGCTCACCACTCTCTACACTTGTAGCCTCAAATCTCTCTGGATACTTATCATAGTGACCGGACTTCTTATATAAATCAGTTTTAGCAATATGAGGAGTCCATATGGCCTCAAAGCCTACATTTCTTTGCAGCTCTTCTGAATATCTAACAAGTTCATTTCTGAGTATTGTTCCTCTTGGGCTAAATAGAGGAAGACCAGGTCCAACTAAATCGCTACTCACGAAAAGATCCAATTCCTGTCCTAGCTTACGATGATCTCTCTTCTTAGCTTCTTCAAGATTTTGCAGAAACTCATCTAACTCTTTCTTAGTCTCAAAAGCAACTCCATACACTCTTTGCATTTGAGCATTTTTCTCATTACCTCTCCAATATGCTCCACTTACTCTTATAAGCTTGAAGTGCCCTACTTTACCAGTACTTTCTACGTGTGGCCCCCTACATAAATCAGTAAAATCGTTATTTGTATAAAAACTAACTTCTTCAACCTTAGATTCTTGATCAGTATCAACACCAAGTTCATTTCCACCTAGATCTTTGAAAGAGGTTGTTCCCTCTCTCTTTAAGTCATTAAGAAGTTCCATTTTAAATTTCTGGCTACCTTCTTTTGCCCATTCTATAGCTTCATCGATAGATTTGAGGCTCTTCTTGAAATCACTGTTGGATTTGATAATTTGATGCATTTCCTTTTCGATTCCTTTGAAATCTTCATCTGAAATAGTATTTCCGTTCTCTAGAACAACATCATAGTAGAAGCCATTCTCTACTACAGGGCCAACTCCGAAACTAACATCTTTATAAATGTGCTTAAGTGCTGTAGCCAATATGTGAGCTAATGAATGTCTCATTGCGTATAAATTGTCTTTATTTTCCATAATTACCTCTTGTTTAAATAAATAAAAACGCGCCGTCTAAATGTAATTTATGAAATTATATTCAAATTGCGCGTCTCGGGCCCTATTTGCTGGGCGGTTCCACCGAAACTTTTAACTCTTACAATAACGTTTACGTACGTATTGAAACCCGACGGAGCTCTTCGGTTGGTGAATCCGCTTCAACGCTCTCCTATATTATACCATTAAAAAAAGCGATTAAATGATCTCGCATTCCATTCAATCGCTTATCTATTATCAGGTTTATTGGTAAACCTGTCAAAACGCTCTCGTCAAAACGTCACCTTACTCAATATATTATCAATAGTAGTAATATAATGCTAGTAAATTAATGTCGTAATACTAACAATAATCTTTGGGGATAACTATTGCTCTATTGATATATCATATTTGGTATATTTCCCGTATATACTAAAAATAAATAAAATCGTATAATATATAAGATCTTATAGTTCGGGCGATTAGCTCATTTGGCTAGAGCGCTTCCTTGACGTGGAAGAGGTGAGAGGTTCGAATCCTCTATCGCCCACCAGAATTAACAGGGGTGAAAAAGTTTATGATTACCCTACCAGCTATTGACACCAAAATTCATGTCTGTTAATATTAACCAGTTAAACAAAGGGAGTTAGTGATTAAATCACAATCTGCGCTAGACGCATTTAAGTTGTTTTTTGAGGAAATAAAGAATCAAAAACCAACGAACAGAGTTCGACGAATTCGACCTAATTAACAGATAAGAATAGCACTCTGTAGCCTCTAACATAAGTTAGGGGCTTTTTTATTTCCACTGTTTTTGCAGAGTTATCCACTAGCTTTTTGATTAGGGTTATGTCAATATATTGATATGGTATGTATTTATTGCAAGAACTCAACTAATATCTCTAATTCTAGACACTTAAGTAGATCTAATGGTACATGGCGCAGAAGAAATTGCAGCATATGCGGAGTAACCTTCTCTACCATTGAAACTCCAGACTATTCATCTATATGGGTCGTATCGAGATCGGGCAGCAAGAAGCTAGAACCCTTCAATCGTAATAAGTTATATATTTCTATATATGAAAGCCTAAAACACCGCGACAAGGCCATTAAAGAGGCCGATGAACTTACCAACACAATCATTAATAATATTGAATCAAATGTTATAGATGGCTTTATTAAGCTTGAGTCGATTCATGACTCAGTCATAAATGTATTGAATCGTTTTGATAACATTGCCTCAATTCACTACAAGGCTTACTTCGCGAAGAATTAATTAGAAGGATCTACTTCAGATTTAGTAACGGTATTATTGGATAATCTTACAGACTTCTCTGTTACATCAAATTTACTTAGATATCTCTTAAACATAAGTCTGGTTTGAGATGTAAAAGCAGCAAGACTACCAAACATAAATCCAGTAACCGGAGCCAGTATCCATTGAAAAAGAATAATTATAGAATGATGCCTCTTAATACGAGGAGGTCTTTTAGGTAGAGTAACAAGACAGATGTATACAGATGCAAGAGCTCCTATCAGACCGATTTTTTGTATATTACCGACAGCAATTGGGAGTTGGTTGGCGGCAAAGTTCTGAGGATGGAAGAAATGAGGTAAAAAGACTGCCCCAAAAACCAAATAGATACCTACCGCCCAAGTAACATGCCCCTCAAGAGTCCTTAAGAATTTAGCTAGCCTATCAGATAAAGCTATCTTATTCTTATGGAAGAATGCCTTGTCTGCTATATACGCAACGTCTGAAGCTCCATAACTCCATCTTCTTAGCTGGATAAATTGAGCTTTTATTGTCTTTAGGTAAGTTTCAGCCATAACAGCATCTTGATAAATTGGAATACCTATTGGGTATACTCTGTAATCACCATCATACCTAAAGTAACTTCTCCAGAACTGATGACCATCCTCTACCACTGTTCTAACGCTCCAGAAGTTCATCTCCATTAAAGATTTCATGGACTGCGCATGCGCAGAAAAGTTTCTCTGCAAGTGCGCCCTTTTAGACTGTACTATGTAATAAAGATTATTGGCAGTAGCAATAACTCTCATAAGTGTTGGAGCATCCCAAATATTGTTCGTAAACATAGGTAATGGCTGATAAGAACATCTAATAGGATTAGGCACCACGCAGAACATGTATGTTAGTGCCGAAAAATACATAGGATGAGGTCTGTTATCTGCATCGAGTGTAGTTATTAGAACATATTCAGGATCTATTGATTTCTCTTCCATGTACTTCTCAAGTTGTCTTCCTGCATAAGTAATATTTCCACCCTTACCGATAATTTCACCAGGAATATCTGCTGGGTGCTGGAAACAAAGGGCATCCTTGAAGTCTTTCTTATATTCTTTAATGAGAGCCTTAACTCTTTTATCTGCTTCCTCTCCAGCTCTACCTTCGTAAGCAATCACTAGGATTATATTCTTAGCTCCATGCTTACTATTCTTTACGGATTCAATTGTAGGCCTTAGTACGTGCTCACTCTCATTTACAGTGGCTATCATGGCTACATGAACAACTTCATCTGGTGAATATATCTTTTTGTAAGCTAATCTTCTCGCCATATTTACAGCGTGCCATTTTGGCCTAGATTTGTTTGTAAAATCTACCGTTCCAATCTTTAAATCTTCATTTAACTTAGTCCAATCTAACTTAATTTGCTTTCGCATTGATACATAGCCATCTATTGCCCTAACATCGTATCCGAGTGATCTAATAAAAAATATTATCAAGTAAGTCAAAAGCAGAACTATCATCAGCTGAATATTCACGAATGATAGAACGATTGTTAGAATAACTACCCCCCAACTTAATGCTCCCGGAAGAATTTCAAAAAATCTATAATGACCTTTTCTATCCTTTTCGTAAGGGATTTCGATATCTGTCATTATCTAAGTACCAGTAAATAATTACTTACAATTAGAGTTAACATCTGAAGCAATATTCCTAGATTTAGAGCTGTAACAGCCAACTGTCTGTGAATGTTATAGGATCTAAGGGTGGTTATTACACTAGACAATAGAACTAATAACGAGAACACTATAAAAGCAATTAGATCCGTAAGTCCTCCATTAACAAATCTATTTACGGAATTAGGGTTTGAGCAATCTCTACATTGAACAATGTAGTTTGCCGTATGGCCGTTAGATAACCTAAGAACAATAAATACGGCAGTAATTATAAATAAGACTAAGTTAACGCTGATCAACAGTAGTATGTACTGGTCTTTAAGAAATTTCTTTGAAAGATTAAACATTCTTAATATATTTTATCACTATTTTGCCAAAAATAATGGAGCCACCTATCGGCTTCGAACCGACGACCCCCGCTTTACGAAAGCGATGCTCTACCAACTGAGCTAAGGTGGCATAATATTTAAATTGTAATCTAACTTTTTTGAATTAAATAGGGTTGCTCGGAATTTATTCCGGCAAATTCAGAAGCATCAATCCAAACTTCTTTAGAAAGTTCTCCACCATGGGATAAGGCTTTATCTAAATATTGCCCCAATCTACCCATTCTAGCCGAATGACTCATTCCAGGGCCTATGCCGGATTGAATTTCAGGCTCCTGAACACATCCTATATGATCTGGATCAACACCATCTATAGGTTTCTGAAAAAAATGAGGAGTTTTGTTATACATCCCCTTCTCTAGATACTTAGGGTAAAGTTTTTTTATAATTTCTTCGAGCTCATTTGGATGCCAAGTGTATAAATTTAATGAATCATATGCATGATCAAAAGATTTAGTAGTCAAAGAAATACCCAGATCGTGCGCCTCTTTGGCTACTTCTCCAAACCATTCTTCTGCAACAGCAACTTTCTCTGGAGTTGTTAAATCCATGGATGAATAAAATTTGAATCTTTCGTTTGGATGATTAAGTTCTAAATCCCTATAGTCTGGGCCCTTAAGTGCCGAGCCAAAAGTTAGATAGCTCTTATCCAATAAATCCATTTTACTTAGTACGTATTTATCTTTAATTGCACCCTGTCCTTCTGGCGGTTTAGATATCTCTGATTCGCCCGATAAAAGGAGCTGATATGATCCGACGTGTTCAGCCATTTGCTCTAATCTAGAAATATAATCTACATTTTCAGAAAGAAGTCTCTCTCTAATTAAAGAGCCCTTTATTCTAGATTCAGCAAAACTGAGTTTGTAATTTATTTGTTCTGACATTTTTATTTTTATTTATTAATCTAATTATAATACATAGTCTTTAAAATATTGTTTGTTTCTAGTCAAAATAAATAAAAAAGACACTTCCATAAAAAGAAATGTCTTTGTGTAATACGGTATGTGGCGGGCCCGACCGGATTCGAACCGGCGATCTTCTCCGTGACAGGGAGACGTGATAGGCCTCTTCACTACGAGCCCACATATCAAATATACAGGGGTAATAATATCAAAAAATTAATAATTAATCAATTATTTATAGGGCACGCCAATAAATACACTTGGTTTATTGGACGACTGAAGGCTATCCGTAAGACTAGATATAGATTTCAAATTGATTTGAATATGTGCTGCCTGTACCGCTCCGCCAGATTTACCAAGTAAATTTAATATCTCTAAAGCGGTTCCGGTATTAACAATTCCTGAGGTCTTGCCTAAACTCATATTGAATAATTCGTTAATTACTACTGGGGAAATACTAGAATCATTCATTGTAATGCTGTTAGGATATTGACCGCCATTAGATGAAGTAGATTTATCATCAGAGAATTGACTAGCTACATCACCAAAACTTTTACCGCTATTTAATTGCTCGATTGCATTGTTGGCTTTTGAATAGGCATCAACATCTAATTTGGCAACTACCTTCTGACTCAATAGCTCTAATCCAAGCTCTGTTCTAAAATCTCTCTGATTCCATCCCCAATATTCACTTAGGACATTATTTAGAACCTGATCGCTACTTCCAAGTTTGTTCTGTTGTTTAACTAGATTTATGGACTTATCTATATCTAATGAATTAACAGACACATTGTTTTTATTAGCCAAGTCACTTATATATGCATCTTGAATAACTCTTTGCATCGATTGTTTTTTTAGTGAATTAAGCTGATTCTTGCCATCCTTGGTTGAGAAATTTGCCTGTTGCTGAGTAATGTAATAATGCATATTTCTTCTCAGCTCAAAGAGATAACTATAATATGAAATCCATCTACCACCTTCTTTAGCTACTGGGAAAGGAATTACTTCAGTAACTCTATATATAAAGACGTCTGTTGATTGCATTACATATAGCTCAACTCCGCAGTAGACGAAAAATCCTAAAACTACTACTGAAAATATCGCTACCGACAATCTAACAAAACGATGTTTGGAATGCTGTAAAGGATAAATAAATTTTCTTGCAGTACCAAGAATATCTTCTCTATGTTTAGAAATAGTTTCATTGGTAATATTTGGTGCAGATTTAATTGCGTCATTAACCTTCTCTAAAGTAACCTTCTGCTTCTTAAGAGGTATATTAATTTTCTTGGGTAGTTTAACTTTATTAATCTTCAACTTCTTCAATTTCGAATTCTTCATTATTTGCATTCCCGCCCGGGTAAGCACTTGGAGCAATACCCTGTTCTCTAAATATTGATACTAATTTCTTTTGCACATGTGCAGGCTTATGAATATCGTTTAAAACTAAATCACCGACATATGTCTGCATCATTATTGTACCAAATCCTAAAAGAGTTTCTTGTATTCCGGATATCGCGTAGTTTATAGACTGGATCTGGTTTAAGGCTAAATCCGCTACCGATCTATGAAAGAAACCTTTTTGTGTGATCTGAATAAATCTTTGGTTAGTAGTTATAAAAACACTAAAATGCCATCCTACCCAATATGGAAACATCACTATCATTCCACCTAGCAGTCCGGCTCCCATTCCTCCAAAGAACCAACTAAATCCCAACTCGGGCTTAAATAATGTTGGCAGAACTCCTATTAGCGGAAAAATTAAGGATAAAATTAGGCCCTTTCTCATTACTATGGGGTGCCTTCTAAATACATAGAGCACTTCTTCTCCCTCTAGTTGATCGGCAAAATACTTTTTGCCTGGTTTAATTTTCTCGGACATATATATATTTTATCAAATTTAATTACAATTGGTGCCCCCAGAAGGATTCGAACCTCCAGCTTCTCCTTAGGACGGAGTTGTTTTATCCATTGAACTATGGGGGCAAGTAAGGAAGTATTAACTTCCCTTTGTGAACTTGTCGTGCACGGATGAATAATCAAATATTTCATCCTTGGTAAACCAGTGTGCAATTTCTTGCTTAGCTTCATCTACATCACCTGAAGCATGAATCAAGTTAGGTATAGACAATCCTTTAGTATTGGCATAATCAAAGCTAATGTGAGCGTAATCCCCTCTTATTGTTCCAGGAGCTGCGCTTTTAGGCTCTGTGGTTCCGACCATTTTTCTAACATTTTCTACGGCAGAAATACCTTCAAGAACCATAGCCATAACTGGACCTGTCTGCATGTACTCTAAAGTTACATCAAATGCCTCTTGTCCTCGTCTTGAAACCATTTTTCCAATAGTTTCATAATGATGAAAATAATGATCCCTATTTGGGTGAACAATTTTAGCTGCAACAGCCTTAAGTCCAACTCTCTCAAATCTAGAAATAACCTCACCCATTAGTCCCCTTTGCAAGACATCAGGTTTTAGCACTATCAATGTTTGTTCCATTTATAATTCCTTTTTTAAATTAATAACTTAATTTTAACAGATATTAATACATTTTCTTAAGAATTAACATCTATAATTGTTGGTATAATAAAGATATGAAATTCAGCAATATAAAAACCCAGTTTCTTGAATATCTAGAAATAGAACAAAACAGATCTCAAAAAACAATAAGAAACTACGACCACTACCTAACCAGACTGGAAGATTTTGCAGGTGATATCAATCTAAAAGAAATAGATGCTGAGCTTATTAGGAAATGGAGACTCTGGCTAAATAGAATCGCAAGCACCAGAGAAGAAGAATTAAGCAAAACTACTCAAAACTATCATTTAATAGCGCTTCGTAGTTTTCTTAAATACTGCGCAAAAAGAGATTTCCAAAGTCTACAGCCAGAAAAGATAGAATTGGCTAGAGTTAAACGACCACAAGTCACATTCCTAGACAATGATGAACTTAAAAGAATATTTGAACAACCGAATACTAAAAAAGAGATTGGACTTAGAGACAGAGCTATTCTTGAACTATTATTTAGTTCAGGTTTAAGAGTCAGTGAACTAGTTTCTTTAGATAGGGATAAAATAAATTTACAGAGGCGGGAGTTTATGGTCCGCGGAAAAGGACAAAAAGATAGACCAATATTTATATCAAAGGAGGCAGCTGATTGGGTTAGTAAATATCTAGACCTTAGAACAGATAACTCCCCTGCACTATTTGTAAGATACACTGGTTCTAAAAAAATTGATCAATCGGGAGATTTTAAGAGACTAACCGCCAGAAGCATACAACGCACTATAGCGAAATATGCCAATCTTGCAGGAATTGTTAAACATGTTAGCCCTCACACTCTAAGACATTCTTTTGCAACAGACTTACTAATGAACGGAGCGGACATCAGAAGCGTTCAATCCATGCTTGGACACAGCAACATAGCCACAACTCAAATCTACACCCATATAACAGACCAGCATCTCAAGTCTGTACATGATCAATTTCATACAGATAATATTTTGGATTAATTACAAGTGCTTGGGGAGTCTATTGATGATCCAGTTGGTGTAGCATTAAGATAGAAACCTTCAAACAATTTACAGATACCTTTCTCTGATTGAAGGCTATACAACGGCGTCTGATCTATTTTATTTTGATTAGCTAATTGATAATAATAGATATCTCCTTTAGGCAATCTAGAGTCTAACCTCTGAAGAGTGTTTCCAGATTTACCAGTGGAATCTATTTCAATCTGATTGGTTATAATTCCTACACCAGCAGAGTCAAATGCTGACACACTGAGATTTGTGCCATTATATATTGGTGTCACTCTAAAGAAATAATTATCAAATGTTGGAAGACCCGTAATAGTAGAGCTGCATCCATTTATAGCGGTATTGCATGAACCCGCTAAGATGCTATTAATATTAGCTATTCCGCTAGATATACTGCTGGAATTGTTGCTTGTAGGAAATAAATAAAAAGTAAAACTATCACTCCCATTAGGATTAGGTGCAATACTTTCATTAAACGTATTACTAACGCTAATACTTCCATTAAACGCAAGCACACTCAACATCAATACTGGCGCTGGACAATTCCAGTTATCTGAACTTGTAAAATTTCTAGTTGTATTATTAGAACATAAAGTATAATCAGGAGCCGCAGCTGTAGCCGGAGGAGTCCAGTTGAACTTTATCTTACTCATACCTCCGGTCTTAGTGTATCCGAAGACTTTAGAATAACCATTATTTATATTAAATAAATAGTCTGTCAGTTTATCATTAACAAAAATACAAGGCACGCTTGCAGCATTATTATTTAGAACAAAACTTAGTGGAGTGGGAAGATAGTTTCCGTAGGTATCTTTGCATTGGCATGAGCTACATGAAGATATATTGTTTCCTGCTTTTAGGTAATTTAAGATATAGTTTATTCCGGATTCTGAATTATAAAACGCTTCAGTGCTCTGCTGTAACTTAAAAGCACTTTTATTCTCACTAATTCCGATTTGAGCCAAGCCAATTACCAACAGAGTTAAGACAACTACAGTAATCAGAGTTACAATAATTGACACAATGCCCTTTTGATCACTTTTTTTAATAATCATAATATCCTTTGATTAATTATAGTCGTATATCGAACAAAATCACATAGATTACCGGTAGGACTTTTGGTATTGGCGCACTGATAAATATATTGAGGGGTGCTATATGGTGGATTATTCGTTTTAGATGGGAAATTACTTATATTCGTAATTGGGCTTTTATTTGGAGCTGAAAGATTCACGGTGAGATTACCGTTTGATCCATAACCTATCACAATGTCTAGTTTATATACGCCCGGATCAATTGATGAAATATTATATATACTGAAATCACCTAGTCTCATATTTGCCGAAAGTAATTCCTTATAATTCATTCCGTTTGGGATATTGGATAAATCTAGCGGAGGAGTGCTGCTATTGCATCCTGTAAAATAATCCTGTGTAAGAACATCCTTAAAGGGGTCAATTAATTCAGTATTTAAAAGATAGCTGTATCTTAAATTTCCAATACAATAACCGTAGATCGTTCTATTCGGACCATTAAAACTTGCACTTATAGGATTAAGAACAATTACTCCACCGTTCTGAGGATTTAGAGCAATAGTCTGAGAAATATTTTGTCCAAGATTTCGCATTATTGTATTTGTATTACTAGATATATACGACTTAACAAAAGTATCTTCTGTGTAAATAAATGCGAAGACTATTACCAAAAGCAAAGAAGTAAAAACCGAGATGGCAATTAGAAGCTCTATTATAGTAAAGCCTTTATTATTTAATTTCATTCCTACTGCTTCCTGACATAGTACATTTCCACTGAACTACGATTGCCCGTAAAAGATGTCCAGGAAACATTTATTATGTAATTAGGCTCACCTGGAGGACTTTGCGTAATAATAACATTAAATTTTTCATAATAGTTCGATGAATCATAAGGAGAACAAATTTTGGATGGATCTGTAGTTGATATTGGTACAGGGTTATTGTTAGTATCTAGATGCATACAAAAAGGTAGTCCACTTGGAGCAAGACCATTTTGACGATTATTTGAAGCCCCTATTAATTCTATTTGCGTCTTAGCCACCCCAACAGCATCCTCTCGTTCTTTCGCAACCTTTATCATTGCTATACTATGAGAAGAACTAACATAAGCAGCAGCAATCGTTGCCCCAGCTACAGAAACAGCTATCAAAACTTCTACTATTGTTTCACCTTTGAAATTAATTCTCTTAAACATTAGCAAGTACCTGGATTAATTTTTAGATTAACTGATGTAGGATTACTGTTCGCACCGATTGTAATGACCCCACTATAATCACCGCGAGCACTATTGAAACACAAATCTATAGACTTATTGAAAGTTGAAGAAGAAGTTGTAGTATTTATTTGCTTGAGTAAATTATCTGGATTTGAATCCGTCCCAATAATAAGATTATCTATAGAACCTGAAATGGTCGCCGAACTATTTAAACTATTTATAGAATATATATCAATAAGACCATTACCTGGACTAGACACCCCGTTAAAACTTGCAAGCCTTAATCCAGACTGATAATTTACATTATCTGATACGTCTAAATTTGTATCGGTAACACAAGTTGAACCGGCGAAGTATTTCATTACGCAAGGCTGTGATTGCGCTAGCGAAGTTACTTTTTCGATTGTATTAGCATTTGAATATTTCAAGCCAGCAATAGGTAATATTTCTAAATTATTATCTTGAAATAACAAGGCGTCACCTATAAACTGGCAGTACTCGTTACTGCCTATTGAGCTGGTTCCACTACCTATTGAGATTGGCGGAGGTACAATACCGCAGCTATAAGACTGAGATGGATTAAAGTACCCAGAAGCAACGTTATTTATGGATTTTTGAATAGTATTAGCCAACTGCTTTATTCCAACGCTAAATTCTGCCTTCGATTGCTGCGCAAACAGAAAAGGTAATGTAGCAAGAAGTATAGCTGTAGTTATTGATATAACTATCAAAACCTCAACTATAGTAAAACCACCATTAGTATTTACCCTGTACATATGTATAAATTATAGCATAAGGGTTATATCTAAAATTTCCTTAGAAAGTTAAGTTCTTTAAAAAATTATTAATCTCTGGGTTAAAAACAAAAACAATAAAACATCCCAGCATTAAAAAAGGACCAAATGGTATTATTCTGTCTAATTTTCTCTTAAATATATAAAACACACCGCTGTATATCAGACCACATAAAGAGGCAATATATATCATAACTATGGAATCCATAATACCTCCAACGATTAATCCAAGAGCACCGACTAATCTGACATCCCCGCCCCCTATCCACCTACCCTTAGAAACCTGATAAATGATATAAAATATAGAAAAACTAAAGATCATACCAATAAGGTGGTTTTTTAAAACTACATAATCTCCACTATTGAACGTGTAAGACAACAAACCCAAAAAAACAATCCCGTAAAGTATATAGACTAATTCTGTGGGCAGAATTTGTTTAATAAAATCATATACAGATAAAACTAAGAATAGGGTGAGTATTAAAAACCAAAATACTGCAAAAATATACCAATAATTAAAATTATGCCTAAAATACAACCCACTAATTAGAAATAAGAATCCAGAAACAATTTCGACGTAAGTAGAATGCGGAGAAAATTTCTTACCGCAATACCTACATCTACCCTTAAGAAAAATATAACTTGCAACGGGAATTAGATCAAAAACCGAAAGAACATGATTGCATCTATCGCATTTGGACCTGCCTTCCAGAACTTTTCTGTAATCACCTTTAAAATGAAGTATTCTCCATGCAGTGGCATATGAATAACTTCCCATCAATAGACCCAAAATGAAATATATTAATATCATTTATTAATTATACAAAAAAAGGCCATTATTGGCCTTTTTTATTGTTGAGTTTATCAACTAATTACTTATACAGGAAGCAGTAAAAGTTCCAGCATTAATAACTGGATATATTACAGCTTGATGACCACTATTAGCAGTTGTGGTTAAGGCAGTTGCAGTGGACTTCTGACTAGTTGCACCGGATGCACCACATGAAGCATCTGGAATCAAATAAACTGTTGAGTTATTTGGCAAAGTATTTGCACCGGATGCTTTTACATATGCATTCTTTGTATTTGTAGATACTCCCGTAGGAAGAGCAAATGCAGCGCCAGCTACAGGAGCAGTATTATTATTGTTATTAATATAATCTACGAAGGAACTTAAGACCGCACTAGAATCCTTCTTTATTGCACTATTTTTAGCAGACTGATTTAATCCACCGGCAGCCACTATAACTACACCAATAATTACACCTGCCACTACAAGAACTATTAGAGTTTCTACTATTGTGAAACCTTTTTTACTTATTTTCTTTAACATTACAAATGCCCCCTTTGCATTATTATAAAAATGTTTATGCTTAAATATTAAATCAATACACACACTAAAGTCAAATAGATATTTTAACCCTGTAGTGCACTACTGCCCGCGAGGCTGTAGATTGGTAATAAAACTGCTAGTACTATTATAACCGCAACTATCCCTAGAAGTATCATCATTACTGGTTCAATAAGAGCTGATACGTTATTTATAGTATCATCTACGATTCCCTCGTAATACACAGCTGATTTTTCAAGCATGGCTTGTATTGTTCCAGATTGTTCACCAATTTTTATAACACTTGGAACCAATGGTAGAAAATATGGATCACCTTTTAGGGTATCACCAAGGGATTTACCTGTTTTAACCTTCTTGGCAGCTTCTAAAATTGAATTAGAAACATAATAATTATTTACACTCTCTGCGGTAATTTGGAGTACTTGAAGCAACGGGACCCCCGCTCCCACTAGAGTGGAAGAAGTCCTTGAAAATCTTGCCATATAAAGCTTTTGAAACAAAGGACCTAGAATTGGAATTTTTAATTTAGCCTTATCCAATAATTTCTTTCCAGATTTAGTCTTTAGCCAGTTATATAAGAATATACCTAACGCCAACAACGCCAATATCACCAGCCACCAAAAGTTTACTACAAAACCCTCGATAGCTAATAACACTCGGGTTTCGACGGGTAAACTAGCACCGGCAATACTGGTATACAAAACTTTAATCTGTGGAACAACAGAAACTATCATGAAGGTCATTACTGCAATCATTACGACTATAACCAATATAGGATAGGTCATTGCACCTCGAATTTTCTTCACTATAGCTGCATCTTTTTCTTGCTGTGTAGCTAATCTATCTAGAGACTTATCTAATGTACCAGAAGCTTCTCCGGCCGCAACCATATTTACAAATATATTGTTAAATACTTTAGGAAATTCTTCTAAGGATTTCGATAGAGCCTTTCCGCCCTCTACATTTTTAATAATTCTACTTAAAATTTTCTTTAATGGTTTTGAGTCTGTCTGTTCATTGACACTATTTAATGCCTGAACCAATGGAAGACCCGCATTGATCAAGGTGCTTAGCTGTCTTGCGAATAAAACTCGATCTTTAGTCTTTACTTTATCTGATTCAAATATACTCAATCCTTGTTTTGGCTTTGCATCTATCAGCAGATATCCTTGGCTTTTTAGCGAATTATAAAGAGCTCTTTCGCTTACTGCCTCTGAACTAGATTTAGTAATCTTATTAGTCAATAGATTTCTAGCAGTATACTTATATTCAGCCATATTATTCTCTCATCATTCTATCTAATTCATCTATTTCTACAGCAAAATTTCTCGCCTCATCATATGTTATCTTGCCACTTCTAATCATTTCTACAAGTGTTTTATCCATGGACTGCATGCCAAATTCTGCTCCAGTTTGAATAACAGCTTCAAGCTGGTGGGTCTTAGCCTCCCTTATAATATTTCTAACCGCAGGTGTAGCAACCAATATTTCCGCAACTGCTATTCTACCGCCATTAACGGCAGGAATTAATCTTTGAGAACATATAGCCATTAGTATATTGGACAGCTGAGCCCTAATCTGGCCTTGTTGATGAGGCGGAAAAACATCTATCATTCTATCGATTGATTGAGCTGCTGAATTAGTATGCAAAGTTGCAAATACAAGGTGACCAGTCTCTGCAATTGTAATTGCAGAAGCAATAGTTTCTAAATCTCTCATCTCACCAATCAAAACGACATCTGGATCTTCTCTGAGTGAAGATCTCAAAGCTCCACTAAATGAAAATGTGTCGTAGTGAACTTCTCTTTGCACTATTATAGATTTCTTGGAAACGTGAGTGTATTCAACTGGATCTTCTATTGTAATTATGTGCTTAGATTGCTCAGAGTTAATCTTATTTATCATTGCAGCTAAAGTGGTGGATTTTCCAGATCCCGTAGGTCCAGTTACCAAGACCAATCCTCTTGGATATGTCACAAATTTATCTACAACTTTAGGTAATCCTAACTGTTCAACTGTAGGTATTTCATTCGGTATTAATCTAAATGCTGCAGCTATATTACCTCTTTCATGGAAAGCATTTACTCGAAATCTACTTAGAGTTCCAAATGCGAAACTAAAATCAAATTCTTTATCCTTAAGAAAGATCTGTCTTTGATCCTGATCTAGTATAGAAAAAACTAGAGCCTGAATTGATTCTGGATTTAAAGCAGCTGTATTTTGCATAGGAATAAGACCCCCATCAACACGTAAAATTGGAGGTAATCCAACTTGGATGTGCAAATCTGAAGCTTTTCTTTTTATAACTTCTTCTAATAAATTTTCTATTCTCATTTTTAGTTAGAATCCTCCGATGCTACCCTATCAACTTCCTGAATAGTCGTAAGACCATTTAAAGCTTTTAGATAACCATCTTGTCTCATCGTTATCATGCCCTCTTTTGATGCTTGAGCTTGAATTTGAGCACTCGTAGCCCTCTTCAAAATCATCTCTTGAATCGCTGGGCTTACTGCGAATGCTTCATACAAACCAATTCTACCTTTGAAACCTCCGGGATTATCCGGAGTATCTTCGGCCTTATATAAAGTATAAGCTTTTTGACCACTCAAGGGCAAGTTTTCGTAACCTAAAGACTCACTAACAGATTTACGCTCCTCTTCATTTTTTGGCAAGAGAGAACCCACAACGCTATTAATAATAGCCGCTTCTGCGGGAGTACATTCGTATGGCTTTTTTTCTACAGACATTTTCCTAATCAACCTCTGTCCAATTACTGTTCTAATGGTACTTGCTATTAAAAATGGCTCTATATTCATATCTAGTAAGCGAGGAAGGATTCCGGCAGCCGAATTAGTGTGTAGTGTGCTAAAAACTAAATGTCCTGTAAGTGCAGCTTGCACCGCTAGATCAGCTGTTTCTTTATCTCGAATTTCTCCAACCATTATCACGTCGGGGTCTTGTCTTAAGATAGATCTTAAACCATTCGCAAAAGTAAGCCCAACTTCAGTATTAACTTGAATTTGATTTACTCCCGACATTTTATATTCGACAGGATCTTCCATGGTAACAATATTTACGGAATCATCTTTTACCTCTTGAAGTAGAGCATATAGGGATGTGGATTTACCAGACCCAGTAGGTCCTGAGGTTAAAATCATTCCTGATGAAGATTTTAAGGCATTTCGAACAACATTTAATGTCCTACCGTAATATCCCATATCATTTAACTTAAGGCTTGTTCCACTTTTATCTAAAAGACGAATAACAATTTGTTCACCCCAAATTACTGGAGATATAGAGATACGTAAATCTATTGTTCTTTGATTAAATTTAAAACTAAATTCACCATCCTGAGGAATTCTATGTTCGTCAATTTTTAGATTTGATAGAATTTTAATTCTAGAAACTAAGGCTGGCTCTATATTCTTAGGCAAAGTCATAATCTCTTTCAGCACTCCATCTATTCTGCATCTAATTTTTAAATCCTTTTCAGATGGCTCCATGTGAATATCACTAGCCCTATTATTCGCAGCGTAATCTAGTATTATACTTAGTGCTTTAGAAATTGGAGAATCTTGCACGGCACTTAGTAAATCTTTAGAGTCCTCTACTTTATATTCCTCGTCTTGCACCGCTATATCTTCTACCATATCTTTACCCAGAGAAACCTTATACTGCTCAATCACACTCTTTATTCCAGCTTCACTGCCTGCATAAACTTTCAACGGGCGACCTATTCGATTCGATAAGTAATCAATTGCTTGAACATTGCCAGCATCAAGCATAGCAACTACTAATTTATTATCTAGTTCACCTAATGGTACGGCCATATATCTTTCGGCTATATCTCTAGGCAAAAGAGAAAGTTCTTTCTCGCCTATTCTTGCATGGAGCAGATTCACATAAGGAATATTATTGGCATGTGCAGTATATTTAGTTAATTGCTCCTCAGTTATTTTTTTATCCTTTATTAGTTGAGTTAGTAAAGGAATTTTATTTTTCTGAGACTTACTTTCTAAATCCTTCAACTCTTCATTCGTAATTATATTGTCTTTAACAAGAGCGTTTTTTATATATAATTGACCTGAAAAATCTAAAATACTCATAAAGCATTAATTTGCCTGACTAAATACTGATCCATTACTGTTATTATCAATGTGAATTAATACCGTAGGATCAATGGTCAAATTTTGAAATAGCTTACTGTTGTTGTCTGGAAAATTTGATGTTATTGCGGGAACTTGTTCAACGGTTTGAGTAGAAGGATTATATTTAAAAAATACCTTGGAGAGGGTTAAAGATAAAATAAATGCCGCAACTGTTGCAATTATTATATATATTAAATCTTTTGTCTTGATCATTGTACTGTAGTGCTCCCTATATTAAAACTTTGCTCATTCTGATAGTACGTAACCGCATTAACTGTCACTATTAGATTCGTATTATTGCCAGAAACATTTATGCTAGAAAAATAAAATGGTCTAATCGATTGTTCGAATAACTTAATTGTGTTAACCACATTAGATTCTGGCCCACTAATAGTAAATGTAAAAGGTATTTGACTAACCCCTGCACTGCTAACAGTTCCAGACGAATCATTAAGTGCGTTTGAGGCGCTAAGATTTCCTACTAACACATTATTTCCGGTCAATAATTTCTGAAGAGATGTTCCTAGTGCAGGAAAATCATATTCGCTTGGCAAGGCATCTAATATTATTTTTGCATTATTTCCATCAGTAGACCCCGCCCCGGAAGCAGACCCTCCTATTAGGTTAGTATTCTGAGATATAAAATTCTTATATGCACTATTTAATGTATTCACATTATTAAGATCACTCTTTAATTGATTAAGCGCCGTATTCTTTTGATCAAGATATTTATTTTGAAAATTCATCTTACTAAGAAGTGACTTGCAGGAAAATAAAGAGAAAACCAAGAAAAATACGCCCACCGAAGCAAAAACTAGCATCTGTTGTGATGATTTATCGATCTGAAATGATTTTATGGATGGTGCTTTCATTAATTTGCCTTTTCAAATAAGTTAGTTGGCTGATCTATAATAGATCGGGTAGTAGTCTGCGTTGGGACATTCAAAACTATACTATTTTTCTGTAAAAAGATATTATGATCAAAATTTAAAGTTATATTGTAAACAGGCTGAGTTCCAGATGCATAAGAAAAACTATCAAGTAAAACATTTGAAAAAGCTAAGCCGACATTCTTTCCATAATTACTATAAGTTGCAAATTTTAATGTATCCACAAATTGATTAACTGTAGTAAGAGTATCAGACTGACCAGTTATACTTATTTGATTCTTATTAAAATCTGTAGCTAAATTGGTAATAGATGCGTTTAAAGGGGTTAGCTGCGCCATGAATGTAAACACTCTTGAAGATTGGACCAACTGAGACTGGAGAGTAGGAATCTTATTTGCCTGATTTTGTATTGTTAAAATCTTATTGAGATTAGTGTTGCTGTTTATTGAACTAATATTAGTATTTATATCTGAATTTATCTTATTGATAGATTTCTTTTGTACTACATCTACATAGAAATACATCGCCGCTAGAATAGCGATGCTCACAAAACTCACTATTAAGGAAAGTGAAATAACTAAAAGTTTAGTTCGTTCAGCTTTAACGTATTTGACTTTTACATCTGGCAATAAATTAAACTGTATCATGTCTCACGCTCCGCCAAGCCAGCTGCAACACCGAATTTATTTGCTATAGTCATTAATTCATTGGTCTTGTTTTTATTAAATAATATATTCCTCCACGGATTACCTATTTCAACATTTATTTTAAGTTGTTGTGCTATAAAATTAGCTAGGCCAGGAACATTAGTTAGCCCTCCGGTAATAATAATTCGATCTGGAATCTTATCGGGATATTTAGAAGTATGATACTTCAAAGACTTACTAATCTCATTGACAAGTGAATTTAGAGTGAATTGCATAGACTTAAATAAATTCCCATCCATCTTATTTTGATCAAGACCAAATTTAAATAAAAATTGATTAGCCTGATCTATACTCACATTCAAGTTATCCATAATAGATTTAGAAATAACTTGCGATCCAATATTAATAGATCTTGCAAGATATGGAATTCCATTTGAAATTAAATTAAAATCCGTACTAGAACTACCGAAATCGAGTATTACATAACTTGATTTATCATCATAAGAAGATAGAGATCTTGTAACCGCAAAGATATCTGGCTCAAATGCAATAACATTCAAACCTATTCCCTCTAGCATTGACATTAAATCCTCCAACTTTTGGTTAGCGACACTGGACAGCAATATCTCCAGTTTGCTTGCATTCTTTGGTGAATCTCCAATAATAGTCCAGTCTATTTTAGAAACTTCTATAGGGGTTGGGATAATTGAATCAATTTGATATTTTATGCTTTTTTCCAGCTCTTCTTTTGAAGTCTTATCTACTTCAAAAATCGTGGTGAAAACTTTTTGAGAGAATAGTCCTACGGCAACATTCTTAGTTGTTACTCCAGACTTTGATACTAAGGTAGTAATCATGCTGGCTAATTTTTCTCTATCAGTTGCTAAATCAGATCTAGAAATATTCGATTGAATAGGTAGATATGCATATCTTACCAATGTTTTATGTGGACCTTTTCCGCTTAGTTGAACAAGTCTGATCTCAGTAGATCCTATGTCTAATCCAAAAAATTCAACTCTCCCACTCAATATACTCATACTCGAAATTATAACATAAGAACTACGTTAAGAACTATAATGTTGGAGGTAAATTATTGATAAAGTCCATACCATTAAATAATTCGCTTGTTCCACCATTTTGAATGAATGGATTTGTGATCCAATAGAGAGGAGAGTAACAAATAATTTCTGATTCCAATCCATTGCTTGGACAGTTACCTTCTAGATTAGAGTTATTTCCGGGAGAAGTAACACTTGAATTTGATTTAGCCCTTAGAAGATTTACGCTCTCTCCAATTAACGCGCCTTTAACAACTAGTTGATTCGAGCAGTTATTGAAATGAATTGCCGCAGTTGTAATTTCATCTTGGCAAGTATAAATATTACCTCCATTACCGTTTGCATCAGGTTCAGCAATTAATGTGGCGTCTAATTCTGTAACGGAATTATCTATTACAATATTTTGACCATAGGCCAATATATATAGATATGGCAAAGTAGTAGGATCTGTAACTTGTGAATTGGGGTTTGAAAACAATATATTATTAGTCAAAACAAGATCCCTGTTAGGTAATGGATTCGTATAGACATAAACATCTCTTCCATTTACGCTTGCGGGTAACGTTGACACAGTAGTGGCACCTAATTTTTTTATTGTATTGTAATAATCTGGTATGCAATATCCGGAACCAAAATTTCCACCCCATGGACCAGAATTCACATCATTTCCAAATGTAAGTAAATCAGGTGGACTACCTGAATTATTTGCACTACCTAGACCAATAACATTAGCAAAAGAAAATGCTTCTTGATCTGTAGAGGAGCCTGTTCTAATTGAATTATTAAAAGCTCCAATTTGAGCAAGTGAATCTTGAGAACAGCTACCTTGAGACATAAAGCCTCCCCCAACAGATATCCCTGCCTCATAGGACTTAAAATAGGGCTGAATTATAACCCTTAGCGAACAATTAGCAGTACTTATATTAGTAGATCCCTGCATTAAGGAAAGTTTTACCGTGTATGTGCCTATACCTAAGGGTGGATTAATATTAATTGATGAACCTATAGAGCTAGTTATATTACGCGGTCCTATAATTGCGTCTACAGTATAGCTAGTACCAGAAACAAGATTTGTCGTTGTGTATAAAATACTCTCAGCATTAGAGTAAGGAATAGTATTAATAGAGTTATCGCATGTAATTGTTGGCGGAACAGTCGGCTTTATGGGTGCAGGAGTATAATATGCATATAAAGTGTGTGAGCTACCATTACTGTAGTGATGCCCGCCCCCGTCTATAGTATTATAATTGAACGTAAAAGATGAATTTGATGGTGGCGGATTAGATCTGGAGTAATGAGATTTTGGATATTCAGTAACTGACCAGGTGCCGGTTTTATATCTATTTGCAGGGAATAGATTCTTATCAGGGTTTCCAGACATAGAAATCTTAAATGTAGCTGGAGTATTAGCAGCATGCCCACATAACAAAAATATATTAGTAGTATAATCGAATTCCAGGTCAGAAGAGTTAAATACCAACCCTCCAAAGGAACAACCCGTACCGTTTGGCGTTTGACTGTAAGTTTGAGTAAAGTTCGTAATGGAGCCCGTGTTTTGATATTGAGGATAAGTTGCTCCATTAATATCTTTAAAAATTCCGGTATTTTTAACGAAACCAGTATCACTTGCGTTATATGAATAATAGTAAAGATTGGTTATATTTGCATTCATTACTGATGCGTTATTAGCTTTAGCACTGTTTACATCATTTATGTATGCACCGGTACTTCCAGTATTGACCCACTCGGTTTTGATATACAAATTTTCTGCATAATCTAGGTTGCCTGATGTTTCACTTTCGCACGCCTTAGCTGTGGCGGCATGAACCTCGTGGGAAGTTAGTATTAAAGTCGTTAAGGAAAGCAAGACGAATGACAATGCATAAGTAAATATTTTCTTAAATGCCATAATTTATTACCTCAAGTTTATTTAAATTCTTATTAAATTCATCTATTGTGAACTTAGGGTAGTTATTATTTACTTGAACGTCATAGAAATAATAAATATCTTGAGTCGATCCATCATAATTTTTAACTTTAGCGGTAACCACGGAACTCTTCCTTAATTTAGAATTAGTTATTGAACTAATTATTTCGCTATTCTGTACGTTATAGGTCCAATCTATTCCACTTGTGCCAAAATTTACACACTGTCCATTACTTAAGTTATTTATGTCTGAATTCTTATTGGGCGAATTACTGAGAATAGTACTAATATCATAGCTTCCATTATCTCTATATTTTATGAGTTTGATCAAATTACTCATGCTGGTTGTAATCATGCCCGAAGTAACGTTGTCATCAGATGGCATAAAAAAGCTACAATAGTAACCCACCTTAATATCGGTATTTATAATTCCGTTATCTAAATAGTTCTTAATTGTGTCATATTTAGATTTTAATTGTATCCAAGGATTATTTGAATCATTAATACCATAATATTCCTTTTCTAGTTCTATGTTGTTCATCAAATCTTTATTATTATAAAATTCGTGTAATTTATCTGCCACCGCAATGTATTTGTAGTAGTCTATTGCAACCTTAACGTAGTCAGTATACTTATCTTTTTTTTGAGGGACAGAAATCAAATTTCTTACATAGGCCTTTGTATAGTGTTTTCCATCAATGATAAAAGCGTATTTAGAACCATTATATAAATTTACTCCCAGTAAATAGCCTGGCACCGATAAAAATAAGATAATAAAAATGATTTTGAATTTAATATTTTTAGAACTTAAAAAATATTTAGCTACCTTCTTCAATCTATCCCTAAATGGTTTAGCTACGTATACTTTAACAACTTGCTTTCCCTCTGACATACTTATGCTTATTCTATCAATTTATTGAATCTAAATAAAGAAGCTATTGTGCGGTGATCTTGGAGCTCTGACCAATCACAATCACAAAATCAGCATTATAGCCAACGCCTTCCGCTGCTTCAGTGTTTCCTTTTGTAGAAGTCACAGAACTAGCAGTAAGATTATCTTCTAGGTATTTAAGTGAGTTAGGTTTCTGATTACTAGATTTATCTAGGATTAAACTTGTTTTATAAGTAGTTGCCGTATTTCCAATATACAGAACTTCGAATCCTTGTTTAGTTAAATTATCTGACTCAGTTTTAGCTAGGCCATTAATTCCAGTTCCGTTCAATATAACCACAGTCGGGCTTTCAAGAGCTAATGGGTTATTTGAAGTTAGTCTTAAGTAATAATTAGTAAGATCGCTGTAGTTCCCTATGCCCAATACTGGAATTAAGGCGGAAGCATTAGTTGCCGAGTCTTGATAAGTAGTAATGATAGGCTTAGGGCAACTTCCACTGGTCATAGTCGAGCAGAATGAATAAGATTTAACTTTATTAATATCTATGCCTTTAGTAATCTGTACAAATCTTAAGACATTTTTTAAAGTCATGTCTGTTTGCACATTATTACTAAATGAATTGAATAACTTCCCTATCTTCACAGGGTTAGATATCACCCCTAAAGAAAGTGCCTTTTGCGCAATTGCGGAGAATAGCAGTCTCTGATTAGCTGTTCTGGTAAAATCTGCATTTGGAAAACCATATGAACCATAGGCATCACCTCTGGCTCTAGCAAGATCTAGAGCTTGTTGACCGTTTAGATTATGTACACCGTTAGTTAATTTTACGAGAGGTCCTTTAGTTGACCAGTCGATGCTTGGATCATACAAACCTCTACGATCAGGACTTTGAATATTAACGCTTACACCCCCTACCGCGTTTACAGCATCACGAAATGCTGAATAATTGGCGAGAGCGTAATAGTTAATAGGAATGCCTAGATTCTGCGAAACAATGTACTCTAATCTTCCCATGCCATTTTGAGGATATCCAGGAATATTAGTACCTAATACATTGGCCGCATTAATCTTCTGGTATCCAGCACCTTTTATATAAACCCACAGATCTCTTGGAACACTAAGCATGAAGGCGTTATGGTTTTTAGTATCTATACTAAGCACAACTATTGAATCCGTTAAATCACCTCCGTTATGTCCAAAATCATCTGCTGAATCTCCGGCTAATAGAATATTTACCCTCCCCTTGTCCTCACCATTCAATGGCGTCGTACTAAATAGGGCCTGGGCATCTGAAATAATATTTCCATGAAATACTTTGTCGATAGTATGGAAGAATTTAAATCCAACATAGCCACCTACTAAAACTATTAAAATTAAAACCGCTAGAATAGTTCTCTTAAATATTTTCTTGGTTTTCTTCTGTTCAACGTTAGACTTTTTATCTTCTAATTTTATTGTTTCAATTTCTTTAACAATTCGTCTTGGAATTTTTTGAACAATTTTTTCTTCCTTCTCTAATATTTTTTGAGTAACTTTTCTATCAAGATTAATTTTTTTTCTCTTGAATTCAGGTTTTTTCTTAGGTGCAACAACAAAACCATCTAAACTTCTAAGATAAGGTCTCTTCGACTTGTCATTGTTTTCTCGCATAAATTTAATACTAATTTTAACATGTAAAAGCTTATTTTTAGATTAATAATATTTTTGTTTAAGCATTAATTAAGATTATTAAAAAAATACAAAAGAATATATAATTACAGATATGTCAAAGAGTTTAGATATCGGTATTGTCGGACTTCCCAATGTAGGAAAGTCTACTTTATTCAACAGCCTTACAAACGCTGGAGCATTAGTTGCAAACTACCCATTCGCCACAATTGAACCAAATGTTGGAATTGTTAATGTGCCAGATAAAAGACTTGATAAATTAGCAGACATTTATAATTCAGAGAAAATAGTTCCAGCTACAGTACGATTCGTAGATATCGCTGGACTTGTTAAGGGGGCTTCTAAGGGTGAAGGGCTTGGAAACCAGTTCTTAGCCAACATTAGATCATGCAACGCCATCGTACAGGTTGTTAGGGCTTTCAAAGATAGTTCTATTTTACACGTGGACAATGACCACAACCCAAATCAAGACATAGATGTAATTAACACTGAATTAGTGTTAGCAGATCTAGATACCCTCGAGAAAAGAATTAGCAAGTTCTCAAAAGAAGTCAGAGCCAATGCAAAACTTCAGCCCATGATGGATATGTATGAATCTGCCCTAAGTCATCTTAACAATAATACTCCTCTTTGGAGCACCGATTTAAACCTAGAAGATTTATCTGACCTTCAGCTCCTAACTGCTAAGCCAATTATTTATCTATTTAATCTAGATGAAAATGAAATAAGCGATATTGAACTTCAAAACAAATTAGAAAATATAGTAAAACCCTCACCTAGCCTATTCGTTTGCGCTAAATTAGAAAATGAGCTTTCCGAACTTGATGAAGAAGATAAAAAAGAACTTCTAGAAAGTTATGGACTTAAAGAATCTGGACTAGAAAGATTAATACAAAAATCTTATGAAACCCTAGGTCTACAAAGCTATTTAACAGCTGGACCAAAAGAAGTCAGAGCATGGACCATAAAATCAGGAAGCACTGCGCCAGTTGCTGCTGGAGTTATTCATACTGACTTTGAAAAAGGATTTATCGCCGCGGAAGTCGTCAGCTATAAAGATCTTATAGAATGTGGATCTCTTGTAAATGCAAGGAGTAAAGGTCTAGCAAGAATCGAAGGAAAAACCTATATTCTTAAACCTGATGACGTAGTTGAATTTAGATTCAATAACTAGAACTCTCTCATCGGACTCTTGCTTCTTCGAAGAATTTCTCTTGCTCTCAATCTATCCCTGAGTATCAATGGCAATTTTGAATAAGCAATTCTTAGCGCTTCTATATCAATTAAGTTGTCAGATGGCGTGTTCTTCTTAATGTAATTATCTCCAAATACACTTCTCATGGCATCGTCATATAAACTTTTGCCAATCTGGTTTAATTCCCCACTATCAGCAGTTGCCGAATTAATTGTTCTGGATTCTGAAATATCATGTTTTATTTGAGCCATTCGATGTTGCACCATAGATATAAGTCTTCTTAATCTTGGCTGATTAAAGCTTCTAAACCTTAGTGTTTTATTACCAGTGGCAATGATAATCGAAGCATCAAATATGCCGTGCGCATAATCTATCTGATTGATCATATCGAACCTTAAATCCTCTATTTTAAGGAAATGTAGGGGCTTTTTATCTATAAGTATAATTCTAAAATTAGTACCTATAAGTAACGATACTCCGTTCTCGTACCAACCATTTACGCACTCATATATTTTTTCACCCGGAAGAATAATAGAAGGAAGTTCCTTAACCTCTTTATAGTTCCAAGTATTTGATACAAAACCGATACTTTGTAACTGTTTATCAATCTCATATTTGCTAACCATATACTCCTCCTTCTTTACAGTATTTTATAACTAGTGATTATTCTCTGTCTGTAATATCTATTACCTTGCATGTCGATAAATATCACAAACAATTTTGTTCTTATAACTTAATATGGACTTTTTATCTAAAAAGATACATAATATTATTATGTTGGCTACGTCCTCACAAACAGCCAAATTGGTGGAACTATTCAAAGCTCATGGAATACGACAAGTGTTCGCCAAAAATGAGTATATTATTCATCCAGGAGAAATGCCTCCTGGTGTTTTTTATATAGAAGAAGGATTAGTCAAAGCTTTCGATATAACTAAATACCAAGAAGAAAATTTATTAGTAATTAGAAAAGAACACGAAATATTCCCTCTTATTTGGGCACTGACGGGAATAGAAAAATCTTTCATATACCAAGCGCTCGCTCCCACTACTACTTGGTTAATAAGTCGAAAAGCACTCACAGAGGCAATAGAAAAAGATGCTGATCTGCTTGCCCCTCTACTGGACATGTCCTTAAAGATGTATAGGCTTCATAGCGAAAGAATATTTAACCTAGAATATCGTACGGTAAGAGAAAGACTGGTATCTTTCTTAATAACTACGGCGGAGAATTTCAGCTCAAATCAGACAAAAGATGGGATTAAAATAGAAATTCCACTTAAACATCAAGATATAGCCAGCTCAATTAACTCATCTAGAGAAACAGCATCCAGAGAACTAGCCGCGTTAGAGCGAAAAGGTCTGATATCTTCCAAGCAGTCCATGATAACAATTACAAATTTTGAAGGATTAAATAAAATTATTGGACAATAATTAAAGAGATTTAAGAATATATATTTTCTCTATATTCCCTTTTCCGCCCTTAACTTCTGAATCCAATTTATCCAAAATTTTGAAACTTTTTTTAGACCATTCTTCGAAGCTTTTAAGAATGTTTCGCCTAATCTTTTCATTCTTAACAATTCCGTTAATTAACTCATTAGGAAGAGCCTCAAATTGTGGCTTCACTAGGGCGATAATAATCGAATTTTTATGAACTAGTTTTTTAACGTGAGGCAATATTTTAGTTATAGAAACAAATGATAAATCCATCAAAACTATATCAGCCGGCTGATTCATTTTAACCCTGTAATTATCATTTAATCCGACATCTAGTATGTTTGTTTTTTCATGAAGATCTATTCTAGAATCGTACCTTAAAAGTTTATCCATCTGATTGGTGCCTAGCTCTACAGCAAAAACATTTCTGGCTCCAGCAAGAAGTGCCAGCTGGGTAAATCCACCGGTACTACTACCAATATCTAGGACGTATTTATCCTTAAATGATATTTTATTTTTAGAAATAATCGGCTCTATTTTTAGAGCCGCTCTACTTACAAAAATAGAATTATTTTTTGATTCGCTCACGGTATGCACCTGTAGCGGTATCTACTGAGATTATATCTCCGGACTTAATGAAAGCTGGTACTTTTACTATAAGTCCAGTTTCAGTATTGGCATCCTTAGTTATAGAAGAAGAAGTATCTCCCTTAACCACATCTTCAGTATATATAACTTCTAATGGAACATTCTTTGGCATCACTATGTTGATAGGTTTGCCGTCAAACAATTGTAGCGTTACCTTGTCGCCTTCTTTAAGATAATATTTATTATCTGCAACGTTCTCTTCGGTAATTTCAAATTGTTCGAATGTTTCTTCGTTCATGAAGTAATAGTTCGCAGTATCATTATATAGGTACTGAACGCTCTGTAATGTTACGTCGGCATCATTTACTGTTTCGTTCCCCTTTAGAGTCTTAGCTAGAAGTTTTCCATCTATTAAGCTCTTAATTTTAACGTTAACAATAGAACCACCACGTCCCATTACTTTTTGATTGTATTCAACTACCCTATAAGGTTCACCTTCAAACTCGAAAACTACACCTTTTTTTAAATCTGTTATAGATAGAGGCATTTAGTCTCCTAGTTTACTGATACGAATGGAAGAAGCGCAATGTGTCTTGCTCTCTTTATCGCAACACTTAGATGTCTTTGCTGTGATTCAGTTAAACCAGTTTTCTTTCTAGTTTCAATCTGACCATATACATTCACATATCTTTGAAGGGTTTTGAAATCCTTGTAATCAAAATATGCTACTTCGTGTCTATTCTTAAAAATTTTAGCCATTATTTCTCCTTAAATATTAAAATGGAATTTCATCAAGGTTGATTGGTTCGTCACCTATGTCTTCAACAACTTGATCTTTCTTTCCTGACTTGCTTGATGAACTCTTAGTCTGTGGCTGATCATAAATTACATCAGAATCATTTGATGAGTTTGATGAACCTTTAGAATCTAGGAATGTTACATCGCTAGCAAGCACTTCTACCTTAGAACGCTTCTGTCCTTCTTGTTCCCAACTTCTACTTTGAAGTCTTCCCTGTACTAAACATTTACTTCCTCGGTTTAAATACTGAGAAACTCTTTCCGCCAGTGGTCCCCAGGCAACTACATCAACATAATCAGTAGCTTCCTGCCATTCCCCAGATTGATCCTTATAGCTTCTATTTAAAGCTAGTGAAAAACTGGTTACATTTTGTCCACCTGGTGTTTGTCTTAATTCAGGATCTCTTGTTAGATTTCCCATTAATGTTACTTGGTTTAAGCTTCTCGCCATTTACCTATCCTCCTTTAATTTAAAAGACTTATGTCTTGTTTATTACCCTTATAGCAAACGCTATTTAATAGTTTAATGTCAATTTATTTAATTAAATTTTAAGATTATTCTTCTTCTGAAACTACTTTAGATTCTTTTTCAGCTTTAACAGCTTTTAATGCTTCAGCCTTAGCTATAGCTTTAAAATCTGGCTTAGTAATTAGGTGTCTAATTACTTCATCTAAAATGTTTAGAGTAGAATCAACCTTAGAAACTGAGCCCGCAGGTAAGTTTACGCTATAAAATACGTATACTGCGAAATCATTGTGCTTAATTGGATAAGCAATTTTTCGCTTTCCCCAATTGTCGCTTCCTAGTACTTCTCCACCATTTTCTGAAATTAGTTTAAAAAAGCGTTCTTCAGCTTTTGTTAAATCAACCTCAAGGTCTGGGTGATAAAGTACGGCTATTTCGTACTGATTCAAAACAATACTCCTTTCTCTGGTTCTCGGTACATCTATCGTTAGACTTCCGATCAGCTTTTACACACTAGAGGCTAAAAGCTAAAGTTAGTTATTAACAGGTTTAATTATATCTTATTTACCCCTGTTAGTCAATTACTGGTTAAGGTATTCGTCTTTTGGTGTTTCTTCTTCGTAAACTTCTTCAGTTGCAAGCTCTTCATTTCCGCCAAATACTTCGTCCATTGAAGATATTAGAACCTCTCTAGGTCTAGAACCTTCAGAAAAACCTACTATACCCTGCTCTTCCATAGTTTCAATTAGTCGAGCCGCTCTTCCATATCCAATTCTTAGTCTTCTTTGAAGCAAACTCGTGCTAGCTTTCTTGTTGTCTATTACAACTTTAACGGCATCTTTCCATAAGTTATCGTCGGCCTCAGATGAACCAATCACTTCGCCGCCAGCTTGGGCTCTACCGCCAATGCTTACCGGCTGACTTACTACCTCATCATCATAATTAGGTGGTCTTTGAGCTCTTAGGAAGTCGTTAATCTTAACTGTTTCTGTGTTTTCAATAAATGCCGCCTGGATACGTTTTGGCTTAGCCATGTCTGACGTTAGAAGTAACATGTCACCTTCACCAAGTAATTTCTCAGCGCCCATTTGATCAATAATTGTTCTTGAGTCAATTTGAGAAGCTACAGTAAAGGCAATTCGTGCAGGAATGTTAGCTTTAATAAGTCCCGTAATAACATCTACAGAAGGTCGCTGTGTGGCTAGAACAAGGTGGATTCCAGCAGCTCTAGACTTCTGAGCAAGTCTTACTATAAGTCCTTCTACGTCTCTAGCGGCCATCATCATAAGATCGGCCAACTCATCTATAACAATCACAATGTAAGGCATTCCTTCATTTTCTTTTTCTTGATTATATTCATCGATGTTTCGCTTTCCGGCTGCAGCCATGGTTCGTAGTCTTCTATTCATTTCTTCAATAGCCCACTTAAGTGCACTAATACATCGCTCTGGTTCGTAAATAACTGGAGCTATAAGGTGCGGAATATCTACATATTGACCCATTTCAACCTGCTTGGGGTCAACCAAAATAAGCTTTAAATCTGCTGGTGAATTTCCATAAAGTAAGCTAGAAAGTAGAGTGTTGATCATAACGGACTTACCAGAACCAGTTTGTCCGGCAATAAGTAAGTGAGGCATTTTAGCCAGATTTCCTACAACCGCTTTACCGGCAATATCTTTACCTATCGCGAAGCTAAGATGACCTTTCACTTCAGCCCATTCAGGAGAAGTTAAAATGCTACTTACTCGAACTATTGCAGGTTTAACATTGGGAACTTCAATACCTACAGCTCTTAACCCAGGGATTGGAGCTTCAATTCTAATTGAGTGAGCCGCTAAGTCTAGGGCTAGGTTATTTTCTAATGCAGTAATCTTTGTGAGTTTAACGTCTGCAGGTGGTTTTATCTGATACTGTGTAACTCTCGGACCAATATTCACTCTGTCCATACCAACTTCTATCTTGAAGTTAGAGAATGTATCGTGAATGGTTTTCGCATTAGCATTGATGTCTCCGGCGTCAGCTTTGTTTTGTGTCTGATTTAATAACGTAATAGGAGGAAACTTCCAATTAGGATCACTCTTAGCGGTTAATGCTTCTTGATCAAGTTTTGAATTAAGTTTGCTTGCTGCAACTTTAGCAACCTTATTTGCAGAAAATGCTTTGTCGTTACTCTTAGAATGGTACTCAACTGGAACACCTTCGTTTAATTTAAACTCTTGCTTGGTTGCGGAATTCTTGAGGCTTTCAAGCTCTCCTTCTTCAACTTCCTTCTTCTTAAATATTCTTCCTAGTCCAAGTAATGATCCTGGAGAAATCGAAAATGTAAAAAAGAAACAAAGTAATGCTGCTAGAAAAAACAGGATACTTGAAGGTATAGCGTCTAATGCACCAAGCACAAATGATCCAGTAAGATTTCCTAGGCCTCCGCCATGTCCTCCGCTAAAAGTTCCCACTGCAGTTTTATTTGCAAAAGCAACAAAGAAGAAGTTGCTGATGAAGATTAGGAAGAAGAATGAGCTTACAAAATTACTTTTAGGGATCTTGTGATCTTCATTCTTGAATTTCAAAAATGCAAAGAATAGAAGTATGGCAAATATGAAAAATGCTCCCCAGCCAAATAAATAATAGCCGCCGTTGAACAAATCTTTCGGTAATACGCCACCAGTATTTAAACTTCCAATAGCAAAGAATATGGCAAGAAGGAATAAAACTACAGATAAACTATAGCCCAATATTGGTGAAGTTTGAGTCTCTTCAGTCTTGGTGTATTTTCGCTTTTTCTTTTTTGCCATCCTAAATTTTATTATACCCCTCTTTATCTGTTACTTAAAGAGATTATACCCCTTTATTGCTAAATTAATCTACACGTGCGTCTTGAGAAAGTAATCTCTGTCGCATTTCCTGGAATCTCTTCTGTTGGTCCTGAACAATTTCTTCGTTAGTTTTAGGTTTATCCTTAATATTTTCTTTCTTAGAATTATTATTAGCTCCGCCACCAACTATGTTAACAACAGGAATTACAATTGGACTTCCCTGTGTTTTTTCGAATAGGTAGTGAGTTACATGATCTTTTAGTTCTTGTTTAAATCTATCGATATCTATTCGTTTATATCTTTGAGCCACTGCCCTTTTTAGCTCAGTTCTAAGTCCGTTCATTATTTCTTCATTATCTCGCATGTAGATAAATCCACGACTAATGATGTCAGGGCTACTTAGTAGAGATCCAGTCTTTTTGTCTACCGTTAGAACTACGGCTACAAGACCTTCTTCACTTAATAGTACTCGGTCCTTAACAACAACGTTGTTTATGATGTATCCATTCTGATCTACTAATACAGATCCATTAGGTACTTCACCGTTTACAATCATACTTTCCTTGGTTAACTCAATAACATGTCCATTTCCTGCATTTATAGTATTAGCTCTGGCAATGCCTTCATTAATAGCGATGTCAATGTGTCGCTTTTTAGCATGGAAAGAACCGTAAATTGGAATAAAGAACTTAGGCTGAGTAATTCTAATCATGTCCGCATATTCATCAATTGAAGCGTGGCCAGAAACGTGAAGTGGACCAACTCCGTCAAGAACGTGAGTGGTGTGTTGGAACACGTGCACATTCATTTTCTCTAAATCATCTACCATTCCAGAAATTAGGGCATCGTTACCAGATTCAGGGATTGGAGTTGAGCTAAGAATTACGGTATCTTGTGGTTTCATTTTTACGTGTCTGTGTTCACCTGTCGCCATTTTTTGAAGAGCTGAATTCGGCTCACCTTGACCACCAGTACAAACAATTACAACTTCATTATCTTTAAGTTTAGAAACATTAGCTATTGGCACAAAAGTTCCTTTAGGCACTTTAACGAAACCGTTTCTTACGGCCATCTCCAATGTACTCATCATGCTTCTACCATCAAGAGCAATTTTCTTGTTGTGATGAACTGCAGCGTTAATTATCATCTGAATTCGGTTTACGTTAGTTGAGAAGATTGCTACAAATATTCTTCCTGGGGCCCTATCCATAATATCCACGAAACTAGGCTCAATTGTAGATTCACTTGGTGTTCTACCCATTCTTTCGGTTGTAGTACTTTCACTAAGTAGTGCGAGCACACCTTCCTTACCAATTTCGGTTAGTCTATCCATGTCAGTTCTTTCATGGTCCAATGGATTTGGATCTAATCTGAAGTCTCCTGTGTTTAAAATACGTCCAACTGGAGTATCTAATACCACACAGGTGCTTCCAGGAATTGAGTGAGTAACTCTAATTAACTCTACGAAGAATTCACCAATCTTTAATTTTTCATGGTTATCTTCATTCATAGTCACTGTTCTAAGTTCGAAACCTTCAGGCATTGGAAGACCAAAGTTTCCAAAGATTTCCTCTACTCTACCTATAGTAAATTTAGATCCATAGATTGGAGCTGGAAATAAAGGTACAATATGAGGTAGTCCACCGATGTGGTCTAAGTGACCGTGGGTAATTACGTAAGCCTTAATCTTGTGCTTAATTTCTTGAAGATATGTAGTATCTGGAACTGCGTAGTTAATGCCCGGGAGATCTACTCCAAGGTCGTTACCACAGTCTATAATTACTGCATCGTTCTTATATTCAACGACCATCATATTCTTAGAGCCACCACCATCCATTCCACCTAAACCAATTATTCTTAGTTTTGGTGAATCGTCGATGAAGTTAGCTCTTGGTCTTTTAGATGGAACTGCAGTCTGATATTGGTTAGCAATTCTTTGAGCATCTGCCTGTGATCTTCGTTGTGCCCTAACAGCATTACCACGAGATGTAGTTAAATTCGGAGAACTTAACTTTCTAGGGTTGTTATTAGAATTATTATTATTATTATTGTTATTGTTATTTGATTGATTATTAAATTTGTTCATATACTTCCTTAATGTATTTAATTTGTGGTTAATTTGGATAAAATTTTAGGTAACTTCTTAAAATCTTCTACTAAAGTTCCCTTTAAAGCCTGATTATATATAGCTGCCGCAGGGTGAAATAAAGGTAGAATCTGATAATTATAAATATTTTTCTCAAACTCGTACTCAATATTAAATAGTTTGCCATGCGCCTCAGAAATTTTTTGTTCAGGCAAAAAACAATTCATTGAATGCCTTCCTAAAGTAATAATAATTTTAGGTTTTATGATATTTATTTGACGAATCAAATATGGCAAGAAGGCTTCTTTCTCTTTATCTAAAGGGTCTCTGTTATTTAGAGGTCGGTATTTAACTATGTTAGTTATATATACCTTATCCCTAGATAAATTAATGCTTTCTAGCATTTCATTTAAAAACTTACCTGCTCTACCTATAAAAGGAATACCGCTTAGGTCTTCATTTTTACCAGGAGCTTCACCTATAAATAGAATGTCTGCGTCCAAATTACCATCTCCAAAAACTAGTTGAGTAGAATTGCTCTTTAGTTCCGGTGTGATGTCGCTATTTTCAATATCTATTCTTAGATTACTTAGTTGATCTATTTTTTCCATTACTTTTCTTACCATCTATTCCCTTGAATAGATTTCGAAAACCTAGATATACGAATACTAGAGTAAATAGATACCACCATAAATTCCCTCGATCTACAGATAGATTATAAAATCCATATGCTACGAGAAAACTAATTAGAGCAATTATTATTCTAGTATTCCTATTATCTAAAAGTTTCATCTTATTTCTTATCTTTGCTTGCTGCTTTCATGCTTAACTGTAGTCTTCCTCGGTCATCAATAGCTAGAAGTTTTACATCTACTCGATCACCTTCTTTAACTACATCGCTAGGCTTGTTTACTCTTTCATCACTCATTTCAGATACGTGAACTAGTCCATCTATTCCAGGTAGAATCTGAACGAAAGCTCCGAAGTCCATAACATTTACAACTGGAACGTCCTTATACACTTTACCTACTTCTGGAACCGCAACTATGTTTGCAATCCAGTCTTTTGCTGCCTGAATAGATTTTTGATCTGGGCTAGCAATTAGTACTGTGCCGTCATCTTTAATGTCGATTTGAGCGCCAGTTTCAGCAACGATCTTTTGAATTGTTTCGCCACCTTTACCAATTATTTCCCTAATCTTTTCAGTTCTAACCTTAATTGTTTCTACTCGTGGAGCATAGGGGCTCATTTCTTTTCTTGGAGCCTCAATAGTAGTTAACATGTGTTCTAGAATGTGAGCTCTACCCTTCTTACCCTGTTCAATTGCCTGCTTTAATACAGCTACAGGAAGACCATGAACCTTCATGTCCATTTGAAGCGCAGTAATACCATTCTTAGTTCCAGTTACTTTAAAGTCCATATCTCCAGCAAAATCTTCTGCATCAGCAATATCGCTTAGAACTATAGGGCGGTCACCATCCATAATTAGACCCATTGCAATACCACTTACTGGAGCCTTCAAAGGAACACCAGCATCCATTAATGCTAAACAGCTTGAACAAGTAGCAGCCATAGAGGTTGAACCATTCTGACTCATTATCTCTGTCACTGATCTAATTGTGTATGGGAATATACTTTCATCAGGCATTACTGGAAGTAGCGCCCTCTCAGCGAGGTAACTGTGACCAATTTCTCTTCGTCCAGGTGAACCTAATCTTCGGATTTCTCCGACTGTATACCCTGGAGCATTGTAGTGATGCATGTAACGCTTTTCACCTTCAAACTCCATAGTGTCTAACATCTGGGCGTAACTAAGTGGCGCAAGAGTAACTATATTCATTCCTTGAGTTACACCTCTGGTAAATAGAGATGATCCGTGAACTCTAGGTATAATCCCTACTTCACTAGAAAGTACTCGAATCTCATCAAGTTTTCTTCCATCAGGTCGAACACTTTTTTCAACAATCCACTTACGAACATCTTTATTTACAGCTAAGTCGAAAGCTTCTAGATAAGTATTCTTTAGAGCATCAAATTCTTCACCAAGCTTTTCAGCATAGTGGTCAAGAGTTTCTTCTCTTAATTTACCTATAAGCTCATTTCTTTCAGGATATGGTCGTCTTACATCCTCGCCTAGTTTTCCTTCCACAAAGCTAGCTACTTCATCGAGTATGCTTTGGTCCGGTAGGCTAAGTTCATATTCCTGTTTCTTAATATCTAATTTAGAAATTAGCTCGTTTTGTAGATCAATTAAAGGTTGCATTGCCTTTTGAGCGTACTCTAAAGCCTCGACAATAACTTCTTCGCTAACTTCCTGACAGCCAGCCTCAACCATAGTTATGCCTTCTTTAGTTCCGGCAACAACGATGTCTAATCCACCGTTCTTTAGTTGTTCTTGGCTTAAGAATGAAGTTAATTTACCATCTTCATTAAATCCAATTCTAAGTCCCGCTACTGGGCCGTCGAATGGTCCACCAGTCATCATTAACGCAGCAGATACTGCAACCATCGCAACCATATCTGGTCTGAATGTAGGGTCCATACTTAGAACAGTGGCAATACCCTGAACTTCGTTTCTGTAACCTTTTGGCCATAATGGTCTAATTGGTCGGTCTATTATTCTTCCGATTAGGATTGCTTCGTCTGAAGGTCTTCCTTCTCTTTTAATGAATCTAGATCCGCTAATTCGTCCGGCAGCGTAGAATCTTTCTTCGTAGTCGATACTAAGTGGGAAGTAATCCATTCCAGATACTGGCTTATTACTAAGCATTGCAGTTCCAAGAACTACCGTATCTCCGTATCTAGCGATAACAGAAGCAGTACTCCTAAAACCAACTCTTCCGACTTCCAGGCTAAAGGTTTTACCTTCAAACTGTGTTTCTACTTTTATTATTTGTTTTCCATTTGGGTTAATTGTTTGTCCCATTTTTTCCTTTCATACTCTTTTTGAATATTTGTGAATTAAGTTCAGTAATACATCGTTGTATGACTGTTTCTTAACCCACAAGAACAATAGAGATAGGCTTTAATATATCTTGCCCCGAGAATTTCTCGTTGGTAAGCCAATGTTCTGGATAATCCAGAAAATCGGTTAGCTAACGAACTATTTTCGAATACCTAATTTTTTAATAGTGTCTAAATAAGCTTGGCTATCTTTGTCTGCAAGATATCTTAGGAGTCTTCTTCTCTGACCAACCATCTGTAATAGTCCTCTTCGGGCCATAAAATCATGCTTGTTGGTTGCTAAATGATCAGTAAGCTCCTTAATTCGAGCAGTTAAAATAGCTGCTTGAGCTTGTGGGCTACCAGTGTCATTTTTGCTTGTTTGAACAGCCTTAATAGCTTTTGCTTTGTTCTCTTTAGTAATCATTTACAACTATTCTAGCATACTTCTATCTGTTAGACAAGGGTATTTATTAAATACTTACTCAATTCTTGTTTAGGTTATCTTTTATGTATTCAATATCTAAATTATCTGCGGTTCGAATTTTATCGTCTAGCTTTATTGAACCAATACTTGTTCGCCTTAAATTAGACATTACAGCTCCCACCTTCATTGTCTCGCCAATATCTCTAACATATGATCTTACATAAGTTCCACTGCTTACATCTAGCCTCATTTTTACTATTGGATATTCATAGGACAGTAGTTCACTTGAGATAATCTTAACTTTTCTTGGCTCAAGTTCCACTTCCTTGCCCCGTCTGGCTAGATCGTATGATCTTACTCCATTTAATTTAATCGCTGAAAATGCAGGAGGTATTTGCATAATATCTCCCTTGAATTTTTCTATAGCTTCCTTAAGTTCATTTCTTTCGGGAACCCTATCTGAAATCTTAGTTACCTCAGTTTCAGTGTCATATGACGAGCTAGTCTCACCTAAGATGAACTCCACTTCGTACACCTTGTCTTTCTTGGTTAGCCCCTCGGCCATCTTGGTATATTTTTTACCTACCAATACAATGACCATACCTGTTGCAATAGGATCTAGCGTTCCTGTATGGCCGACTTTAACGTTCTTGGGCTTTAGACCCATTTCCTTAGAAACCAAGCTTCTAACTTTTGCCACAACATCAAAAGAAGTCCAACCTTTTGGTTTATCTACTAAAAGTATTCCTTCCACTATTTATTCTGGTTATCTGGAGTATCAAAAGAGATTGGTGGAGGAACGGGTGGAGCAGATGTTGTTACGGTTAGAGTATTATCAGGAATTACTGGATTTGGATGAAGAGAATCTCCTAGTGGCATAGCGTTAAGCGCTTTTATTGGCTCTAGTGGCGAATTAGCGGGAGTAGAACTAAGTGCATTGTTTACCATTTCCCTAGCGTTATCTATATGTGTATTCTGCGCACTCTGAGGTACAGGTAATGACGTAGTAACACCTGGCTCAGCTGGTGTATTGATAACTGGGGCAACTGGTGGATTCCAATTAGTTGGAGGCGGAGTAAAACCTTGTGATGGTTGAATGATTTTCTTCTGATCAACTGGACTATTTGTGCCCAGAGAAAGATCGTTAGATAATTTAGATAAAGGATCAGTTGATGGATCATATGCCTCAGGAGCTATATTGGCTGTAAGCTTAGAATTATTCTTAGGCGGCTCTGTCATAAACTTGGAGTCTGGACCAACATATAAGTCAGGGTCTCTGTAATTAGGATCTAGTGTTGCTGGATCTAAAACTGGTAAACTTGGTTCTGCCCTAGGAGGAGATACTGGAGGATTAGAAATTGCTGGAGGAATTACAGGTTTAGGCGCAGGTAAAGGCACCGCGGCAACTGGAGCCACACCTAGTTCGCTCTTAACTTTACTCTCCAAATCATTTGTATGAGAAATATTTAAAGTATCAATATTATTCACGTTCTTTACTGGCGCTTTTAGAGAGTTCGTTACCAATTGTTGATCGGCACCTGCCGCCATAAGCTCACCACTAACAGCCATTGTTCTAGGCGTTGTCTTTTTATTAGAAAAACGATCAGTTTCAGAAACTATTCCTGTCAATAAAGCCGTAGCAATCTGTTCATTCATAAAACTTGCTTCTAAGCTCTTGGCCAACTCATAGACTATTTCACATAAGCTACTGGCCTGTGGATCCGTCCAATTAATATTTCCTAGTTCACTTTTATTGATAGTGTTGATGGTTGCTACGGTTGCATCATGTAATATTCTTCCATGTGAAGTAATAGCTTGATCGATATCTTTTTGATTAGTAACACCAAGCGCTAACACTAACTCAACATTGAAGTCTCCTTGTGAGAAAATTAAATCTTTCTCTGAAAGAGAAGTTTTGTAAGGAGTTATAAATATCTTCACAACCTTATCTTCAACCTTATATCTAAGCTTGTCTGCTTTGTTTTTATCTAAGGAGATAATAAAGTCGCGAAGAGAGTCAGTAGTTGTCTCAATACTATCTTTAGGCCTAAGGAATTCAATTGTAGAAGGAACTGTACCGCTAAAAACTGCAGATCCGTGCTTGTTTAACTTATTAACAATTAAACTAAGCCCTATTAGTGCAGCTAACTGATCAACGCTGGGATTTGTCGATACGGTTACAAGAACATTATTTGCCGTTTTAAGGCGATCTAGAATATCTTTTTTAGGATCTTGCATTTTATATTTTTATTTTAACTTAATTTCCACCTTATTTTATCATAAATTGTTTATGGTTTCAACTTATGATAAATTGAAATTATTATAATTAATAAAGAAAGATATAAAAATGTTTTACTCAAGCATGTTATCAAAAGGTAAATCTTTCATTGCAAAATATGAAAGTAAGGATAAGGCCACAACCGCAGCGGCATATCAAGCAATCGGTGGAATTATGATTTTTGATGCTGTTATTGGTACACCTCACCCATTAAGCGGCAAGAAAAGTACTGGAATTTGGGGTAATCTAATGGGAGTTTTTGTGGGTATTATCTTCATATTTGCTCCTGTTTTATTTAAATTTACACCTCAAGCTAAAATGACAGCTAAAACTACTGGAACCATTGTTTCAGTATCACAACCACAAGTTCAAACAACTACTAATTCTAAAGGTCAGCAGTCAACATCTAGCTCATGTACAGTGGTCGCTAAATACGTCGTTGACGGAAAGACATATAGTGTTCAATCAGCTAGCGAATCTTCATCGAATTGTTCATTGGTCGCTGGTGATTCTGTGAATGTTAATTACAATCCCAATAATCCAGGATCATGGGACAGTAACCTTAATACCCTTAAAACTGTTGTTAAGATATTTTTCTGGGCAGGTATAGCTGTAACAATACTTAGCGGAATAGGATTTATAGTAAGACTATTTGTTGTGTGGTTTGGATGGAGACTTATACAAAGAGGAAGAAGCATAGCAAAAACTTTACCGAACGGCGGAAATCTTGCATCAATGATTGAAAACATTAAAAGTGAATTCAAGAATAACATTTTCGGAGTGTAAGAAATTCACCCTGTTAATCTTTACAAAACAGATTAAAAATAATATAGTAACTTCATTAAATTAAAAAGGAATAATAAATGCCAATAATCAAATCGGCCAAAAAAAGAGTTAAGGTAGCCAAGAAAGCTACCATAAGAAATGCAAAGACTAAGAAGAGCCTAAAGACAGCCTTCAAAGCTTTCAAAAAAAATGGCACAGCCAAGAGTCACAAGGAACTTCAAAGTTCTATAGATAAAGCTGCGAAGAAGAATGTGATTCACAAGAACAAAGCTTCTAGACTAAAGAAGCGAGCAGCAGCTCAAGCCAAGGCAAAAGCAACTAAACCAGCGAAGCCTACAGCAAAGAAAACAACTAAGAAATAGTTACAATAAAATTTCTCAAAGCCTCATCGAGTTCTAATGATGAGGTTTTTGATTTGTAATCAATATATGCAATACGAGAAACTAAGCCCCTAAATTCAGGATAGGACATTCTATCAACCACCCTTCTAGCTTTGGATTGAAAGAAGGATTTTACTTTATATTTTTTCTCTAATTCTTGAGATGATAGATTCTTTCCTAAGTACATATAACTAAGGCTTATTAACTGCCATGTAAGTAAATACATGATTTGAATCGGTTCAACCTTCAGTTGTATTTGTTCGTTATAAATTTCTAATGCTTTTTTAGGGTTGCCGCTAAATGTAGCTTCTATTAAATCAAAAATGCTACTTTCAATAGTCTGATCACTAAAATTCTGAATATTGCTCTTGTTTATGTTGTTTCCCAGAAGAGCCAATTTATCTATTTCATTTTTCAAAAGATATTGATCATTGCCTAATCTTCCAATTAAGAAAGTTGCATCAAAAGAACTAATGATGGCGCCTATGCTTTTGGAATATTCAACAACCCATTTATTTAGTTCGGCAGGACTTAAACTATTAAATTCCATGAAATTTTGCTGCTTCTTAAAGAATTTATACATTGAAGTTCTTTTATCCATCTCGTGTCCGGCAATTATTAAAGCGTTGTCACTAGCTTGCCCCATTAATTTTTCGTACCCTTCCGAAAAACCATTTATTTTAATAGGATTTTTTATAACTATAATCTTATGTGAAGAAAATAACGAATAACCGTCCATCAATGAATAGATTTCGTGTAATTTGGTAGTTAGTTCATCAATATTATGTATCTCTGAACCAGGATTAGATTTCAATTCATCAGCAATGACACTCTTAATTTTCTGATCAATAGCGTAATTATTGTCACCTGCAAAAACATATAACATAGATATATCTTACCTTATAGTTTCTGACATTTTGGACAAATGTGTGTTCCACGTCCAGCTGCACGCATTTTCTTAATAATTGTTCCGCACCTATAGCACTGTTTACCTTCTCTTCTAAACACTCTGGCAAAGCTTATGTAGCTACCCTTTTTTCCTTCAGCGTTAACATAGTTTCTGTCTGTGGAGCCACCTTTTTCAATAGAAAGTAGCAAAACCTCTTTTATGCTCGTGTATAAATTCTTGAGTTTCGCTTCAGATATATCCGATATTTTGGTTAGTGGATGAATTTTTGCCATCCATAGACTCTCGTCAGCATAAATATTACCTATACCTGCAATCACATGCTGATCAAGTAGTGCGGCCTTTATTTGAGAATTCCATCTTGTCTTCAAGCTAGACTTAAAAATCTTATATGTAAAACCTTCCTCAAGTGGTTCGGGGCCCATTGTTCTAAGAAATTTTACTCTGTTTATTTCCGTATTCTTGACTAAAGATATCCAACCGAATTTTCTTTGATCGTTAAAAAAGAGTTTTGATCCGTCATCAAAATCTATGATCACTCTAGTAGATTTATCTGGCAATTTTCCTATAAGTGAATCATTGGGATGTCCGGCTCCAAAGGTTTCGGACTTAGATCGATACACCATCTGACCAGTCATTCTAAGATGAACAAGTAGACTGTAGTTATTATTTAGCTCCATGATAAGCAGCTTGCCCCTTCTTCCCACATTTATAATCTTTGTTCCTACAATGTATTTGGCCATATCTTCATCTGTTACCGGTAGAGATTTAGTCCAGTCTGAAGCAATCTTAGAAATAGACTTATTAAGAGATAAATTATTAAGTCCTCTTCTTACTGTCTCTACTTCTGGTAATTCTGGCATAAACTCCTTATAAAAAGATTATAATATTTATTATATGGATAATATTAACAAGATTTTATCAAATGTTAATCTAAAAAAGCCCGAAGTAATTGATCTCATTAAGAAATATGTTATGGAAAAATACAAAGAAGACGTAAATGTTGCTCTCCAAAATCAATCAATAATCATAGAGGTCAATAACTCTGCATTAGCAAATGCTATTCGCTTTGATCTACCCCATATAAAAGAAAATATTACAGATAAAAAAATAATTATAAGAACTAGTAGGTATTAAGATTTACTTCTTGAATTAAATCATTAAAATCTGGAACCTGTAGCTTAAATAGAGTAAAGACATTAGACGCTACACCCTTAAAGTTGCCCCCAACTCCATCACAGTCACTAGTCCATAGGTCCTGAATTTTTTGGTCATCCTTGTATATTTTGAACTGATAAATTTCACCAAAGCTGCATCTACCTACGGAGCTAGAATTAATGCTGCCTTTGTCTGAATTTACAAAACCAGCTACGTCTAAAGACTTAAGGAAATTAAGATATGAATTACTAGAATTTGAGTAAGTTCTAGAATCTAATACTTTCCCGTCGTAGCCAACATAGTCAGTCATTGTTACTTTGTCTGCACTAACAGTAATACTAATATCGTTATGGTCTTGATTAGATGTAATTGGGCCCCTTAGATAAACTTCTACATAAGAACTTTGATTTGAATAACTTGAAACGAGAGGAGTAGACGAATTATTGGATTTTGGATTATTCGCTAAAAACACAATTAATACAATCAGTAAAATTGCGATAATTAGTCCGTAGATATATCGATTGATAGACCTCATAAATTAAGTATATTTTACAATAAATAAAAGATAATTACAAGGTGTAGAAATAATTACTTATTAGGATTATTCTTAATTTATGCGCTATAGATTTCAGACAGGCCTCGGAACACTCATTCAATTAATTGTGATGTCACTTCTAAGCTTAATTAACACATTTATTAATATAATTTCCACTTGCCATTCAAGTAGCAGCGACTGTGTAAGTAATGCTATCCCAACCCTCATATTATTTATCATGACAGTGTTTTGGTTTGTTGGAGTAGCGGCCTTAGGATTTCTTGTTCAGAAAAAACGTAGTCGAAGGCTAAACATTTTTTTACTAGGAACTGAAGGGATCACTTTTCTTGTGAGTGGTTATTTTAACCTTCCTAGGGCTAGCGGAATCATAGCCAAGACAACAAGCTTAATAGATGCAATCATATCTTTATGGGTAATCTTTATGGCTTTAAATATTTTTCTATACAAGAAGAGGCGGATCGTAAAGGGTTCTAGGCCAAATATTCAAAGGATTAGAAAGTAACTATAATTCTCCCCAGTTATTACCAATTTTCACCTCTACTTTAAGCTTTAGGGGTAGCTTGTAAATATTCTCCATTGATTCACGAATAACGCTGGATACTTGTTTGGCTACTTCCTTTGGACATTCAACTAAAACCGAGTCATGTACTTGAAGAAGTATCTTACAGTCGTTATGTAATTCTTTTAGAGACTTATCGCATTCAATCATAGCCATCTTCATGAGATCAGCTTCAGTACCTTGAATAGGCATGTTTATTGCCGCCCTTTCAGCTGCTTGTCTCACTACAAAATTACTGGATTTTATATCTGGGAAATAACGCCTTCTTCCAAACATAGTTTCAGCATATCCAAGCTCTTTAGTTTTTTCTGTAATTTTTTCCATGTAATCGAAGAGTGGCTTTCGAATTTCCTTATATTTATCTATAAAAGCTTTGGATTGTTCATAGCTCATTCCCGTTGAATTAGACAAACCATGAGGGCTAATTCCATATATAATTCCGAAGTTAATTGTCTTTGCGGCATCTCTCATTTGCTTAGTTATATCTTCTGGATTTCTTCCGTAAATCTGAGATGCGGTAACTGTATAGATATCTACATCTTCGTTAAATAATTTAATAAGCTCCTTATCTTCAGAGAATACGGCAGCTAGCCTTAATTCAAACTGAGCATAGTCCGCACTCACAAAGACATTTCCAGGACCAGGAACAAAAGCTGTCCTAATATTTCTTCCTAAATCTGTTCTAGTTGGAATATTTTGCAGATTTGGATCAAGGGAGCTTAATCTACCAGTTTGCGCGGTGGTAAGACTAAAGGTGGTATGCACTCTAGATTCTTCATCGATTTGTTTTGGCAAAGTATCTACGTAGGTGTTTTTTAATTTCACCACTTCCCTGTAATCACTAATGAGATTAATTATTGGATTAATAAGCCTGACTTTATCTAATTCGTTAGCAGCAGTTGAATAACCTTTCTTGGTTTTCTTAATACCGCCAGTAGATAAACCTAGTTCATTCTCAGAAAAAAGAACTTCTGATAATTGCTGTGGGCTAGCAATATTAAATTCATGTCCAGCTATCTCGAATATATTTTTTTCTAGACTTTGAATGCTTTGTTCAATTTTTTTATTAAACTCGGATATGTAATCTACATCTAGTTTTATCCCTGTCTTTTCCATTTCGGCAAGCACAGAAATAACGGGCCATTCAACATTTTTGGCCAGCTTATTTATTTCGGGAAAGTTTTTGAATTCATCAATTTGTCTTAGGTATAAATCTTTTATACACCCAAGTATTTCACCAGATCTAGATAATAATTCCTCGTTATCTAAATCGTTTACTTCGTAGCCTAAATTAGCCAAAGAACCTAAAGTGATCTCACCCTGAACCGAGTTAAGTAAAAATGCCCCTATCAATACATCATGAATAACCTTTGGTGATTTAGTGTAGTTTAAAAGTATTTTTATACTGCTTTTAGTATCAAAGCCTATTATATTTTTAATATTTCCTAGCTTCTTGGTAAGTTCTTCTTTATCGAACTTGTTAAGATCAATCGCATAACAGGTCTTTTCATCTCCAAGCATTAAAACACTGGGTTTTTGATAAAACTTATCTGAAGATCTTCCATAAATAAAAATCGGATCTTTATATTTTTCAAGCCAAGAAAGCTCATTTAGATCTTTGACATGTACCACTTTAAACTTCGAGCTATTTTCTAATACTGCAGTTTTGTATTTTGGAAATAATTCGCTTACTTTGTTTTTAAGTGTATTAAACTGTAACTCTTCTAAAAGCTTAATGAGCTCATCAACCTTAATATTACTTCCATCTATTTCATCGAGATTTAGTTTTACTGGAGCGTCTATCCAAATTTCAGCCAATTTTTTACTCATATAAGCTGAGTCCTTTCCAGTCACTAATTTATTCCTAACAGCATCTTTGATTAAATCTATGTTCTCATAGATTCCATCAAGGCTCTTATACTGATTTAGGAGGTCTACAGCGGTCTTTTCACCTATACCTGGAACTCCGGGAATGTTGTCTGAACTATCGCCTTTAAGCGCCTTTAAATCAAGGTACTGACTAACTTTAATATGGTGCTTAGCTTCAAAAGTCTTAGGTGAGTAAAGCTCAATGTTAGATAGCCCTGTTTTTAATGCATATACTTTAATATCGTCGTGAACTACTTGCAACATATCCATGTCTGATGTAATTATTATAGTTTCAATATTCTGATTCGAAGCTTGATTCGCTAAGGCGCCAATAATATCATCTGCCTCGTAATCATCTAGTTCATAAAGTGGCCATCCAAGCGAATCAAGAAGCTTATGAAGTATTGGGATTTGTTCATAAAATTCAGGTGGTGCGGGCTTTCTTCCAGCTTTATAGCCTGAATATATTTCTAGTCGTTTACGAATATTTGTCTTAGGCTTGTCCCAAGCTATAGCTACATAGTCTGGCTTCAGACGTTTTATAACCTCTAAAGACATTAGAGCAAAACCATAAACTCCTCCTGTTGGAGTACCGCTTACAGTTTTTAAATAAGGCATGGCGTAGAATCCTCGATAAAATACACTTTTACCGTCAATTACTACAAATCTTTTCTTGCTGCCCTTCTCCATAGTTATAGTATAGCGAGAATTTTAAATTTAGATATTGCTTGAGCTATCTAATTCTTCTATTAATTCCTGAGCCTTGGAGTTAAAGTGCTCCAAATCTGAGTCATTCGTAAGAATATTGGTTGCTCTAGATTTAACATAATCTAAGTTCATTTGAATTTCGGTAGGCAAATCAAGATTAGGCTTAAATTGACTCTCTTCGTTTCGCTTAAATTCTTCAAAAGAAATTCTCTCATCACCCTCTCTCAAATAGTCCATCGCTCTTTTGTATCTATCTTCATCGCTGGCTTCTACCCAAACTAATTTTCCTCCTGAAGCAATTATGTTGTCTGCCTCAATTGGAGCGCGAACGCTAAACATTAATAGACCCTTGTATTTTCTAGAGTCTTTTAGCTCAGTGAACTGCCGAACAGCTTCTTTGTATAAGAAATCAGGACCTAACTGCTTTCTAAGAATATTTGAAGTACGAGTCATATTTTCAACAGCTATAGGATTTGGACTTTTCTCAAATAAAGTTCTGGAATGATCGCGCACAATTTCACCTAAGGAAACTCCGTAGTATCCATCTTCCATCATTAGATTAGCTAGGGTGTCTTTTCCAGATCTTATTTTTCCGGAAATCCCAACTATCTTAAAATCTGGCTTCATACTATTTTATGTAGTCGTGAAGCTTCTTAGCGTCACGGTGTTTTCTTAACTTAACTAAAGCTTTGGCCTCAATTTGCCTAATTCTTTCTCTAGTTACTGAGAATTCCTGGCCTACCTCTTCTAGAGTATGGCTCTTGCCATCTTCCAGTCCAAATCTCATCTTAACAATCTTTTGCTCTCTTTCAGTAAGAGATTTAAGCATATCTTTAACCTGCTCTTTTAACAGTTGTCCTGTCGCAGATTCTTCAGGAGATATTGTGTCTTCGTCTTCAATAAAGTCTGACAATACTGAATCTTCTTCATCATCTCTTATCGATGCGTCTAAAGATGTAATGTCTTGTTTGATCTTCATGATGTGTTCAATTTTCGCTACATCAAGTTCCATAGCTTTAGCTATCTCTTCATTTGTTGGCTCACGGTTTAGTTCCTGAGTTAATCTTCTCTGAGTTCTTAGTAATTTATTGATTGTTTCAACCATGTGAACTGGTATACGAATAGTTCTTGCTTGGTCTGCTATTGCTCGAGTGATTGCCTGTCTGATCCACCAGGTTGCATATGTAGAAAACTTAAATCCTTTATCTGGATCGAATTTTTCTACAGCTCTTAGTAGTCCAGTATTACCTTCTTGTATTAAGTCTAGAAGGTCTAATCCTCTTCCAACGTATCTTTTAGCTATAGAAACTACTAGACGCATGTTGGCTTCAGCCATCTTGTCTTTAGCTTCTTGTTCGCCATTTTTAACTCTGTGCGCTAGTTCTAATTCCTCTTCAGAATTAAGTAGTGGTATTTTTCCAATTTCTCTTAGGTACAGTCTGACTGAATCGTCGGCAATGTCTTCTTCAAGATATTTGTGTGAAGTGTCTAGAACTTCTTCTTCAATATCTTCATCCTCAGCCCATTCATCTATAAAATGTGCTTCATCGGGTTCGTTTCCAACAATCTCTACATTAGCCTCTGCTAGTTCACTATATAGTGCGTCTAGAGCTTCGGCATTTTCTGTAGCATCTGGATAAAGTTGGTTAATGTCTACCTGTTTAACTTGTCCGCTTTTTTTAGCCTTCTCAACAAGACTTTCTCTATCGATTGGCTTATCTGGTTTTGCAGCTACTGCCGCTTTTTTAGGTTTTCTTGGCATATCTATAAACTCGCTTCCCTTATTTTATTTAATAATTCGTCTAATTGCTTAACTCGAATAAGTAAACTCTTAGTTTTTCCTGTATCTGAACTTCTTAATTGTTCAGAGATATTTAATTTTTCATTTTTGATAAATGTTTCGATAATACGGGTCTGTAAATGTGACGCTTCGTAATGTAGCTCATTTAAATCTAGACCAGCGTAAAGCTCTTCATAGAGTAATGTTAGTATCTTAACATAATTTAGCTCATTTTTAAAGTCCTTGTATCCGTTCTTAACGTCAAACTGTGGGTATTTTTTAAGTTTCTTAAACAATCCTGAGCTGTCTGGATCGGAAAACATTTCTGGAGTGAGCAGTTGCATGAAATCTCTTAACGTTTTTTTCGTCAGGATTATTGCCATAAATCTATCTTCAATCTTTTTTTGTTCAGCTAGATTTTTATTTATTTTGACTACGTTTTTTATTGTGTTCAATGGCTTCTTTGGAGACTCGCTAGCAAAGTGATCGAGCTTGTTATTTATGGAATTAGGGTCAACTTTAAGCAGGTCGGATAGAATATTTAAATAATGATCTTTCTCTACTTCATCATTAAGTGAATTTAATATTGGCATAAGTAACGAAGAAAATCGTCGTTTACCTTGTGCTGTAGAAATATTAATTTTAGATTTGTAATATTCAATCAACCAGTCTATTGCGTAGATAGGCTTATTTATAGCTTCTTCCCAAAGCTTGGAATCTTTACGTATTATTTCATCAGGATCTTTACCCTCTCCGAATCGTATTACATTCAAATCTATATTTTCTTTTGAAGCTAGCTCTATTGCTCTTTCAGTGGCGTTAATTCCAGCATTGTCTGCATCAAAACAAAGCCTAATATCCGACGTTAGTCTACCGACTGTTTTTAGGTGATATATTGTAAGCGCTGTTCCGGCAGTTGCAACAACCTGAGCGTATCCATATTGATGAGCTGTTATTACATCAAGGTTTCCCTCTACTAGGATTACGTAGTTGGATTTTCGTATCGCCTCCTTAGCTAAGTGCAGACCAAATATGTGTCTACTTTTATCGTAAAGAACAGTTTGAGGAGTATTTAAATACTTTGGACCTGTATCTTCGGCGTATAGCTGCCTGGCCGTGTATCCAATCACCCTACCCGACGCATCAGCAAGAGGAATCATAACTCTACCCCTAAACATATCCGACTTTCGCTCATATCTTCCGGCAATAAGTCCGGCATTCTTTAATGTATCTTGTGAATAACCTTTTTTGGTTAAATATTTAATGAGGGCATCGCCCGTATTTGGAGCATATCCAATTCTCCATTCTAGTAATGTCTTTTTATCAAAACCCCTCTGTTTTATAACGTAATCTAGAGCGGTCTGATTATTCTTAAGTTGCACCTGATAAAACCTAGTGGCTTCTTCTAGGCAATCATAAATAACTTTCTTGTCGATAGAACTTCCAGTTTTCTTATACTTATCTATATCGAGATTTGCCCTTCTCGCTAAAAGCTCTAGAGCTTCCTTAAAATCTAGGCCCTCCACCTCCATAACAAAACTGAACATGTCTCCACCTTTACCGGAACTAAAGTCATGCCAAATTTGCTTTTCGGGGCTAACAATAAAACTAGGAGACTTCTCAGGATTGAATGGACTTAGGCCTTTCCAGTTTCTTCCGGCACGCTTTAACTCGACATACGAGCCAATCACATCCTCGATACTAAGCCTATTTTTAATATCTTCCTTGAGATCCATATCTATAGTATTGAATAGTTATAGTAGTATTAGCAAATTTATTTCATAATTTTCACTACTGTAAATTACATTGTTCTTATGCTTAAATAGGTATAATGAATCCAAATAACGGCAATTATGATTTCATCTTGAATTCTGGAGCCACAAAAACAAATAAAATTAGTATGGGAAATGGCCCCCTTAAAAAGGTTCTTATTGGTTTAGGTATTTTTGTTTTTTTAATAATAATACTTATCATTACTACTTCAGGAGGTGGCAGCTCTAAAGCTACCACCGCTTTTGAAAATATAGTTGTGGCTCAACAGAAAATTATTAATGTCTCAAAGAATGATTTTGCCTCAAACTCAAATAATCAGACAACCCAATTAACTACCAACCAGCTGAATTCACTTGCCACAATCACTGCGGTATTATCATCTGATCAAAATCAAATTTTGCTATACCTAAAGAAGAGCTCAGTTGCTGTACCGTCCAATATTACTACAAGTGTCACGACTACCGATTTAGACACTCAGATTAATACAGCAGCCTCATCTGGCACGCTAAGTACTATTTACCCTAGTTTTTTCCAGACCAACCTTACTAGCTATATTGCTCTAATCAAAACATGCTACAGCTTGACTACTGGAACAACAGGCAGAGCACTACTTACAGACATGTACAATAATGCAACCTTACTGCTAAAACAAAGCCAGAACTAGTCTTCTTTTACAGCTAGATCGTAACTATGGGTGATTAAACCTCGAATTTCGTCTAAATCAAGTTGCCCACTAACAACAATGGTATTCCAGTGTTTTTTATTTAGATGATATCCAGGCATAACTTCTTCATATTTAGTTCGAAGAAGTGAAGAGAGTTTTGGATCACACCTAAGACTTAACCTAACTGGATTTTTATCATTAGTCATTAAGGCAAACATTTTTTCATCTACCTTATAAACTGAAGTATGCTCACCAAATGGTGTTTCAACAGTAACGTTGTCTTTTGCTAGTAATAATTTTTCTATTTCTTGTTTAGCTATCATGTTCATCCTTAAAATTTTCTAAATAATATTGCAGCTCCGCAATAGACGCCTGAATATCATCAAAAGCTCTATGTGCAGGCTTCTTATCGAAAAATAATGAGTATTTAGACTGCATTATCAGCTTGAAAGAACTAACGTCTAACATCCTGTAATGAAGCTTTAAATTAAATTCTGGCCAATATTTCGAGATGAATAATCTGTCATTATGAATACTATTACCAGATAAAATTGCTGGGTCGCTACCAAAGTGCTTTTCTACAAGCGCACAGAGATCTTTTTCAACTTCCTTAGAAGTTTTAGCTGTAGATATTTTCTTTAAGAACTCATCCCTGTTTTCAGAGAACTCTGCCCAAAAAGGATTTTTATTCATTCGATCAACCACTTTTGCTTGAGGCTGATTTACAATCGCCTCATAAGTATCTAGGGTTTTGAAATCTAAATCGGTAACTTCTACAGCTACTTCTAAAATAACGTCTTTTTCTGCATCCAATCCAGTCATCTCTAAGTCTAACCAGAGGAGTTTGGATGGAACATAATTTTTATCTGGATTCATTACTATGAAAGTATACTCCAAATCATCTTAAAAAGTTAAGTTCTACTTTTCTCTTAGAGATTCAGTAAACCAAACTAGATCATCTAGAGCTGGCTTTAATACGCCTATTGGTCCGTATGGGTTTTCCATAGCGTCAGCATTTAAGCTACCGTCGTCGTTAATGTCAGCTAGGGTTGTGAAGTTAAGCATCACAGCCTTTGGAGTAGAAACGGCGCCCAATCCAGGAACTACAGCTCTTAGATGAGCAACAGCTTGTGCTCCACCAGTAGAACCATGTGAAGCTAGTAGTACCGCTTTACGGTTAAGCTCGTGTCCAAGTGAATCTAATGCATTCTTTAAAACCGCAGAATAAGATCTGTTATATTCTGGAGTAACAAATACAAAAGAATCATATTTCTTTACTTCATCTAAAAACTTTTTAACTTGAGCACTAGGCTTTCGGTCTGGATTATATTGAGGAGAAATGGATTCTTCAAAAAATGGCATCGGGTAGTCTTTTAAGTCGATTAAGCTAGCCTCAACTCCTTCGTACTTATTTGCTTCATTTTGAATAAATTTAGCAAATTTAGGTGTTACTCTGGCCTCTCTTGTGGATCCTACGATAATTCCTATCTTCATATTTTTATTACCTTTCGTGTTATATTGTTGTTTATTATTAAAGTATTTAATATTATAAATGCATTAACTATACATTGTAAAGTATGAAACCAACCTTATTAGAACCAAAGAAAGACTGCATCAAGATGGCCATGGAGATTATAGGCAGTAAATGGACTGCGCTAATCTTAAGGGATCTATTTATTAGCCCTAAAGGCTTCTGTGAGCTACAAGAGTCGGTTGGTGGAGTTAACCCTCGCACTTTATCCTTAAGATTAAAGAACTTGGAAGAAAAAGGTATTATCTCTTCAAGACATTTCAAGCAGGTACCACCAAAAAGTGAGTACACTTTAACTTCCAAAGGTAGAGATTTATTGCCAATTATTATAAAAATGTCAGACTGGGGAGCTAAGTATAGCTAGGTAGAATCACATCTTTTCTAGAGGAACTACTCCAATCAACTCTAGTCCAAGTTTTAATTGATCAGCATATAGCTCAACTAACTTAAGTCTTATTTTTTCTCTTTCACTACCAATGACTCTGTTCTTTTCGTAGAATCGATTAAATTCCTGAGTAAGCTCATATAGATAAGTACAAACATAATGAGGCCTTAGCTCATCTACACATATTTCAATTACTTCGTTCATTTCAGAAAGTTTTCTAAGTAAACTTCGCTCCCCGCTCTCAAGATATAGATTAACCACCCTCAATTTAGATATATCCACTTTAGCTAGAATGCTTCTAGCTCTAGCGTGAGCATATTGAAGATATGGACCACTGTTGCCCTCTAGGGAAACACTTTCTTTTGGATCATAAATAATATCTGCTCCTACTCTGTGTTTTAAGAATGAATACTTAACTGACGCTAAAGTTACAGTTTCGTCTTTTTCATTATGTCGATTAGCTTTTTTGGTTATATCTATAAGTTCTTCGGCGGATATAATATTTCCTAGTCGACTACTCATCTTAACTCCTCCAGCCAACTTAACAAAGCCGTGAGTAAAATGCTTAGAGGCCAAGGCTAGATCTGGTCTGAATTGCTCAACACTCTTTAGCACAACTTTCATATACATCTCTTGTTCAGCTGAAGTAATAACTATAGACTCATCAAATCTATAATCCTGCCACTTTCTAAATAGAAGCCCGACATCTTTAGCGGCATATGTTGGAAGGCCTTGGCTATTAATGAACACATTTGTGTATAGATTATGATCTTCTCCCTTAAAAACTACAGCTCCGTCACTCTCAACATAAACTTTAGGTATATTTTCCTTAACAACTTTAAGTCCGAGCTCAGATATTTCACTTTCTGGTATGTATTTATCGAAATGGCTTCCGATTCTTTCATAAAATTGATCGAATGCATCGTAGCTCCACTGTCTTGTAGTCCAATATATTTTTGCTAGATTAGAAGTCTTATCTTTGGTTATTGAAATTTCATATAGTCTTTTATTTAATTCGGTTATTTCAGACTTTGCCTTTTCATTGTCTTCATAAGCATTATTTCCCTTAACATAGCATTCGCTTAGCCATTTTGATCTTAGTTTCTTATCTATATTCTTTAGTTCTTTAGGATTTTCACCCCCTAGGTCTTTAAGCATCGCCCAAATATTTTTGGCAACATGCATACCAACATCACCGCCGAAATTAACTTTATGAGTCTTAGCGCCAGCAAATTCAAGGATATTAGAAATAGCATCACCTACAATAGTTGTATATAGATGACCTATATGAAGAACTTTAAATGGATTCGGATCAGAATAATCAAGAACTACACTCTGTCCTTTTAACTTACCGTTTTTAACCTTCTTGGAATATTTTAAGAGCTCAGTGTCGGAAATTTTAAAATTAATGAAACCTGGTCCGGCAATAGATAACTCTTCAAGCAGTTTTGGCTTACTGAAATCTATTTTTTCCATAATTTCAGTAGCTACATCTCTTGGATTTTTAGCTAACTGCTTAGAAATTTTGAGTGCGACATTAGTTGCATAATCTCCGAATTTTTCATCTGGACGCGATAACTCAACCTCAACAACTTTAATCTTATAAAGCGCTTTAACGGTATCTTGAATTAGAGCAATTAATTCTTCTTTCATTTAGCTAAATTATATCAGTACTTTCTCTACTACTCATGAATTTAAGAGTTACTCTAGATAGCAAATACAGACTACCTAAGAACAGGAACAGAGCGCCAGTCGTACCGACAATTGTAGGCCAAGCGCTAGGTGTTATTAATCTTTGAGTAAAATCTAAAAGAATTCCAGTTGGATTTGTAATTACGTCCCAGCTATTCCATCTTAAATCTCTGCCCATATAGACACCGACACTACAGATTAAAAGAACCGCCATGATTATTCCATTAGAGTATATGGCATTTAAGTATTTCTTTAATTCCTGATGAATTAAATATAAGCTGACAAAACCTACAGCTAAAGCGTTGAATATTACTGAACAAAAAGTAACGGCGAAATAAACAGCGTGAGAACTTTGCACATCTTGAATGTGAATAAAATCCGTGATCATATAAAAAGAATTGGGTAAAAATACTAGCCAAAATATTGTCAGTATTACCGCCCTCCAGTTCTCCCAATCATATTTATGCAATACTTTTATTAATAAGTAGCTAAATAACAGAGGTATCCAGGCTAGGATAAGATTTGTTATCAGATAGTAGTAATTGCCGTCGTGAAATGCTAAAGAATTTATAAAAAGAAGCGTCAAGCCAACAAGACTCGAACCTAAAAGCGCGAGTATAAACTTGTTACGAAGAGCTAACTTCACCCCCATAACTTAATTATATCTAAAAATAACAAAAAGCTTGTGATTATTTCTTCAACTCTACTTTAAGTTTTTCGATTAGATCAACATTTACGGGATTAACGTTACTCAAAATGGCTGCATAAATTGTTACAAAATCACCAAGTAGTACTGCATACAAAATTTTTTCTAAGTAGTTTTCACCAAGAATTTCAACGCTAATAGCTTTAGGCCTTTTACCAGATAAAAGTCTGTCTGTAATTTCAAATCTTTTCTGTATTTGTTCATTGTCTAGGTTGGACCTTAAATCAATTATGCAGTAAGGCTTAATCACGGGTTGTTCTGTCCACCCAATAAATTCGTTATGGCTAAATTCTGGAAAACTATTACACCAAGCTAATTGCTTAGCATTTTCATTAAAACTTATCTTCCATTTGTATGCCGCTGGAGCCAGTTTTGGTCCTGAATAGATAACTACCGTTTTACCTAGAACATCATGAGCTAATTTTTTAGCAGGATTATTTTCTGTTGGAATAGTTGAGATTAGTTTGGCGGTCTCTTCCTTGATGAATTCTTTGGCTTTATGCAGCTGTTTGGCGGTCTCTTCCCTATCTAGCATGGATAAAGCTTCTAGAATACTAACAATCGCCATCAACTGATAGAAAACAGAGTATCTTGGCTGCTTAGATTCAGGAACTACGACTACTGGGTATTTCTTGCTTTTAGCTATTTCTAATAGTTCACCGCCGTGACAAATAACATATATATGCGCACCTCTCTTTTCTGCATCAACTAAGGAAGATAGGGTTTCTTCTGTATTGCCTGAATAGCTACTTAGTATTACTAAGCTTTCTGAGCCGACATACTCAGGGAGCTCATAGTTTCTTGATATTTCAAAAGGGATGTTAAATCCTGGCCATGTCAAAGCAAGTTGAGCTGCTAGAGCTGAGCCACCCATTCCACTGTATACAATGTTTTTAGGCTCAAAATTATCTTGCTCTAATTCTTCAAGAAATTCTAATTGTTTCCATTCACTTGATGCTATTCCGAGTGCATCTTCAGGGTCGCGATTATTAATAAGTTTCAAGTCGTCTAACATCTTCCCTCCAGGATTTATATCTATAGAAATATTATAGCTTATATTTTTTATTTTTTTCTTTGACCTAAATAGTGCTTATGTTATATTCTATGACTAGTAATTATATTATTTCTATAGGGGGGCATTAATGTTTGGTACTAACGACAATACTCAATCTACCCAAACAACAGATACAAACGCAACTTTAAATCAGGTCACAAATGACATGATGCAAGCTTCTAATACAACTCCGCCGCTAATGGACCCTATGGCAAATACAGGAATGCCTACAGACAACACTCAGGCTCAAGCTCCTATGTACCCCCCACAACCAATGGACGCTCAGCAACCGATGCCTGCTGCAACACCTCAAATAACAACTTCTAGTGGCGACTACCTTGGAGGCGCAGACGCATCTGCTCCGACCGTTACTGATCCAAGCATGACAACCACTCCAAGCGCGCCAGATCTTAGCACACAGCCAAGTGCGGATAATCCTGAAATTAATGATCTAGTTCTTAATGGAGCTCCTGCTCAACCAGAAACTACTGTTGCTAGCATTGAAACAACTGACGATTTGGGTCTCGAAGGAATAAAGACTAAAGCACTTCAAGAAATAGTTCCACTCATAGATAAAATAGATCTTCCACCTCTAGAAAAGTTTAAGACTTTAATGATGACTATACAGGCTGGGGATAACAAATCTCTTATTCCAAGTGCCTATGCTGCTGCAGAAAAAATCGAAAATGAATCCGAGAGAGCACAAGCCCTCTTGGATGTCATTAACGAAATTAACTACTTCTCACAAAAGAAGAAGTAGCTCACTACATCATCGGATTCATTCCTGAATCTGTATTTGAATTAATATCATTCTTTGGTATTTCTACAACCAAAGCGCCCATCGTGCTTGCTGTTGATGCAATAGAAACAGAATTTAGAATTGCCTCTAATGTTACCCTTACCGGATCCACAATTCCCTTCTTCTTTAAATCAACCAGCTTGTCACCCTCGAATAGATCCACGCCGAATCCAGGTTGTGCAGATCTCACTTTAGGCAACCATTCATCTGCATTCAACCCTGCATTTGTCATTAATATTCTAAAGGGTTGTTCTAGTGCATTTTTAAGTATTTGAGCTCCCACTGCTACCGAATCATTGCCCTTAACTTCTATAGTTGAAGCTAAGTTAATTAAAGTTACACCACCTCCGGCCACAATTCCATCTGAAAGTGCAGCTTTCACGGCAGCGACGGCATCATCAACCCTATATTTCTTTTCTTCAATTTCAGTTTCAGTTGCACCGCCTACCTTAATTACAGCCACTTTTCCAGATAGTGCTGCTTTTCTTTCGATTAGACTATTTTTGTCGTAATCATTCTTAGTTTCAGTAATTTGAGTTTCAAGTTGAGTTAGCCTATCGGAAATTTCCTTCTTTTGGCCCGAACCTTGAATAATAGTAGTTTCGTCTTTGGTAACGATTACTTTTCTCGCGCTACCAACAACATCTACTTCAACGTTTTCAAAGGTCATTCCCTGAGCTTCAGATATTACTTTTGCACCTGTAAGTATAGCTAGATCTTCTAGGATATTTGTCTTTTGCTCGCCAAATTTAGGAGCTTTTACTGCAACTGCATTGAATACACCTTTAAGCTTATTTAGAACAAGAGTAGTTAAGGCCTCGCCTTCTACTTCTTCGGCTATTAATACTAATTCCTTTTTACCACTCTGAGCTATCTTCTCTAGCAATGGAAGGAATTCTTGAAGCGAGGAAAGTTTCTTATCTGTAATAACAACTGCAGGGTTAGAATATACCGCCTCCATTCTGGCAGTATCGGTAACCATATATGGACTTACAAATCCTCTATCAAAAGTAAATCCTTCGACTACTTCACTCTCCATTTGAAGTCCTCTTCCCTCTTCTACAGTAACGACTCCGTCTTTTCCTACTTTTTCCATTACACTTGCAATCAAAGAACCAATTTCTTTATCTCCTGCTGATATAGTAGCCACTTCAGCAATCTTCTTTTTATTTCCGTCTATCTTTTCTGCAAGTCCCTTTAGTTTTTCCTCTACGTGCTTCGCGGAATCCTCAAGACCCCTTCGAAGCATCATTGGATTGTGTCCCGCAGCGATTAGCTTATTGGCCTCGCTTAGAAGGTGGTAAGTGAGCACTGTTACAGTTGTGGTTCCATCCCCAGCAACATCATTCATCTTCGATGCGGCTTGCTTAATGAGCTCTGCCCCAACCTTAAAACCTAGAGTGTCATCATCTGCCTCAACAATATCTACGCTCTTAGCAACAGTAACACCATCATGAGTGACGCTAGGAGCCCCAAAAGGCTTTGATATTACCACATTACGACCTTTTGGACCCATTGTTGTCTTAACCGCGTTATATAGAGTCTCTGCGCCTCCTAGAAGTCTTCTTCTTGCTTCTTCATCATAAAAAACTTTATTAGCCATATTCAGTAATCCTCCTATTTAACTTTAGCTAAGATATCTTCATCTTTAACAATCAGATATTCTTCATTTTCATATTTAAAATCAGTTGTTGAATAAGATTTAACTATAATCTTGTCTCCAACCTTAATGTTTTTAACATCAGAACCAACCGCTTCAACTGTTACAGTTTTTGGTTTTTCGGCGGCATTATCTGGCAAAAATATACCACTAGCCGTTTTCTTCTGGACGTTATCTGGTCTTGCTACCACATAACTTCCCAAGGGATGTAATTTACTCATAATTCCTCCGTTATTACTTTGTAAATTCAATTTTAGCACTTAAAGGATTAGAGTGCCAAGTATATCTTAAAAAATCTAATATTTAGTTCTTATTCAGAATTTCTTTGAGGATAGAATTACTTATTTCTACTTCATTCCATGGCATTTTTTTGCCACCCATATTTCTATAATCTTCATGTCCTATTCCTGCCAGTATAACAACGTCACCACTGTTTGAGTCCATGAAGGCCTGCCTTATAGCATCTTGCCGATCAGCTATAACCTTCACTTCCCTTTTGGCATTTTGCTCTTCAATGCCCTTAAGAACTGTTGCCCTGATTTTATCGCCATTCTCAGTATAGGTTTCATCGTCCGTGAGATAGACCACATCTGCATATTTAGCAGCAACCTTTCCCATAGGAACTCTCTTTGCCTTATCCCTATCTCCTGTAGCACCAAAAACTAATCTCACTTTTTTATTTGTTATTGCCCTTCCCGCTTCTAGTACATTTTTAATTGCATCTGGAGTGTGGGCATAATCCACCATAACTGTGAAATTCTGTCCGGCCTCTACCCTTTCGAGCCTTCCAGCTACCGTTGATGTTCTTTCAGCGGCATGAAGAACATCATCAATGCTCTTTCCTGTGAAACTTGCAGCCAATATAGCAAAACTCATATTGTAGATATTGAATTCTCCAATTGCTGGAGTTTTCACGTGATGCTTATGTTTATCTAGTTCAAAATCGTAACTAGAGCCGTCAACGCCTAGTTTCATATTACTAATCAGGAAATCGGCCTTGTTGACCCCCACCGAACAGACCTTCCCTTTGGCTTTATCTCTAAAAAAATCAAACCAATTGTCATCTGAATTTAATATGACGTATTTTGCTCCGTAATCTGTTAGGAGCTTGCTTTTAGCATCAGCGTATTTCTCCATTGTTCCATGGTAATCTAGATGATCCTGGGTTAGATTTGTAAGCATAGCTATATCTACAGTCACTCCATAAATTCTGTATTGATCTAGTGCGTGAGATGTAACCTCTAATATTACCCAGTCAACTTTGGCGTTCTTGGCTTTTTTGAAGAATTCTTGGATTACCTTGGCACTTGAGATGGTCATATGCGTTTTATTTGGATAATACTTTCCATCGATCTCGTAAAATACAGTGGTATAAATAGCAGTCTTATATCCCAAATTCTTTAGTATTTGATTTGTAAAACTAGCTGTAGTGGTTTTTCCATTAGTGCCTGTAACAGCGATGACCTTCATATTCTTTGCATTATTTCCACTTAGAAGAACTATTGCCACTGATCTGATTCTTCTGAGTAGCTTTTTGCCGAATTCAGTCATATTTCGAGGAGAGATTATGCCCATAATTTTATTTGCACCATTCATTCCCCTAATGATACTAGTTTTTTATTCCTTATGGTAGAGTAATTAAAGATGAAAATATTAGGTATAGAATCGAGCTGTGACGAGACTGCCGTATCTGTTGTGGAAGACGGAAAAAAAATGCTTTCAAACGTCGTCTCCTCTTCAATGAATCTTCATTCTATTTACGGAGGAGTTATTCCAGAAATAGCAGCAAGGAGTCATATAGAAGTAATACTTCCTGTCATTCATGAGGCACTTAAAACTGCAGAGCTAAGTTGGGAAGATATTGATGGTATTGCAGTAACCAATGGGGCAGGGTTGAGCGGTAGTTTGTTGGTCGGAACAATGACGGCAAGAGTATTAGCTCTCGTGAAAAAGAAGCCTCTATATGCGGCAAATCACGTTCTTGGACATGTTTACGCAAACTTTATTAGTGAATCAAACCTAGAAGGATATAGCACTAGAAATACTCAGCCAAAGTTTCCATTTCTTGCAATTATTGTCTCTGGAGGACACTCTCAATTAGTGCTATTTAAAGATCATTTTGAATATAAATTACTTGGAAAAACTCAAGATGATGCCATCGGAGAAGCCTTCGATAAGGTCTCTAAAATACTAGGCCTGGGATATCCAGGAGGTCCAGCCATATCTAAAAAAGCAAAGGAAGGGGATAAGCAACACTACAAACTTCCTGTAGCTAAAATGGATGGATATAATTTTAGTTTTTCCGGACTTAAAACAGCCGTTTTAAGGCTTGCCCAAAACGAAATAGGTGAAGATTACAACTTTCCATCAATTAAGCTCTCAGAGCGCCTAAATGAGGCCCAGAAGGCCAATATTGCGGCTAGTTTTGAATACACAGCGGTTAAAACCATTGTAGATAAAGTTAAAAAGGCAATACAGGAATTTGAAGTTAAAGATATCGTAGTTGCTGGCGGGGTAGGGGCTAATCAAGAACTAAGAGATCAATTAAGTAGACAGCTCGAAATTGAAATAAGCTACCCTGACATAAAATTATGCACAGATAATGGTGCCATGATAGCCACACTGGGCTATTATCAGGCTAAGTATGGGCAAGGGGAGGTGAATCCTTTGGATTTAGATGTATCCCCAAATCTAACTATTTAATTGGTTCAAGAGCAGCAAGAACATTCTTGATCGATTCTTCTGGGGATGAAGAGTCAAACCATAAAGTGTGCCAGCCATTCTTCTGAGCGGCAACTAAATTAGCCATGACATCATCAATAAGCAATATCTCGCTTGGCTCTAAGCCGGCTCTTTTTTGTGCAATTTTAAAGATTTTCTGATCAGGCTTAATAATTCCTTCTTTTGAAGAATCAACAACTACATCAAGTTTAACTTCTGGCAATAATTTCGCCTTGATTAGATCATCTAGTCCACCTGGATATGAATTAGTTAGTAGTCCCATATGATAATTCTCGGCAACATAATTCATAAGCTGATCTATTCCGGGAATCTTTTCTACGGCTTTAATGTAATAACTTGGCCAATTAATAGAGTCTACGCCAAGCCTTCCCGCAAACAACTTATTAAATTCTTCTGCGGTGATTTGCCCCTTATCCAATTCATCGCTATAAAACCAAAATGCCGTTTCAACAATATCTGGCTGCAGTCCTAGGTCTCTTGCGAGCTCACTAAATGCTCTTTGATAGTATCTAACCAAACTTCCATTTACATCGAAATACACGAACTTAACGCCCGTTTTTGAGGTCTTATATTCTCTAGATCTGAGGTTTGTAGTATCGCCAATTAATTCATCGAGAGTAACCCCTAGATTGATTGCAATAGATTGCATTGTGAAAACAGATGGCGATTTAATTGCGCCTCTTTCGATTTTAGCTAGAGTGGAGTAACTTAACCTTGCCTTATGACAAAGATCTTGCTGAGTAAGCCCAGCTTTTTTTCTAAAATCTTGTATGCGCCTACCTAGACGCTTTTCTAGAGCACCACCTTCAGTCATAGCCATATAATACTAGTTTATATTGATGATTTCAACAAGATATTACTACTTTTTTCTTTTCTTTGATGTAATTTTTTTTGTTGTTTTTGGATTTTTGGGAGTTGCGTAAAGCAAGGAGTAGGCTAGGGCAGTTGAATTCATTAGAACCAATATTAAATATATAAAAACAGGCAACAAAACGACGGTTGCCAAACACAAGAATGCCGCAATTATATAAAGTGCATAAAGGCCGTAATACGCGTATATTTTTGAATACTTACCTTCTGTTAGTTTCCACGAAGTGGAGAGCGCATCAACTATACTTAGATTCTTATCTAAAATTAGATATGTACTTAAAAATAACCGGGGCATAATTACGAAGAAGGGAACTATAAAAGCTACAAAACTAATAAAACTTAATATTAGCAAGATTATGAACAATCCCAGTGCTTTTAAATAAAACTTAGCTCCATCTTTGAATGCATTTATAAGTAAAACTCTTCTTTTATTAAGATTTGCTAGAGCATAGTAGTAGATTAATACGTTAAAAGCCACCCACATCACAATCAAAACTGCATATTGATAGTATTGGTTTTTCATAAATAGACTACTTAATGCGTAGTCAAAAATATTGAATATTAAGAAAACAAAGAGCATATTCCAGAAATTTGGCTTTATTGACCTAAATGATTCCATAATAACTCCGTTAGCCCCTGGCCAGTTTTCAATTACAGCTTTTTTGCCTAGAATTCTCATTAGAACTTATCCTCAATGTCTTCATTTTTGACATGGATAATTTTTATGAATTTATCATCTTTATCAAAATAGATCTCATAATCCTTTACGCCGTTATCTCCAGAAATTACCTCTGGGATCCATTTATCGTCACCGGGCCACATATCATCAAAAGGGAAGTCCGATAATTTGAAAAACTTAGGATTCATCTCTTCTGTCTCCTCAGGCTCGCCTTCGAATTCCGCCAAATAAGCCCTAGAAACCACCTGAACTTTATCCTCATTATAAAAAACAAGATTTGCGATCTGCTTAAGACCTTTTACAGATATTCCAACTTCTTCAAATGTTTCCCGACGAGCAGAGTCTTCATAACTTTCGTTTGGCTCCAATTTACCACCATAACCATTCCACCAACCGGCACCAAAGCCTCTTTTCTTCATGCCCAATAAGTATTCACCGTTTTTGACAGGAAAGACAATAGTCGTTCGCTGATAATTTTTCTCACTCATAATTTAATTATATTAAAGAAGTAATAAATCTTATAATTTCTATTACAAATTATTGTTAGATTTTCTAACTCCGTCTAGTAATGCATCGATTCAAATATGAGCTTCGCTGTGGCAAAATCTGCGGAGGATTTAATGGATTCTGGAGTGCTGGGGCTCAAAGGGGAGAAGCAGAACGCCATTAGGACAGGTTCACCAGTTACATTTCCACCAGCATCAGTACTAGAGGTAATATTTTTAGTTCTAATATTAGGAAGTGCATATGTAGGATTCGTTGCAATACACTCATCAAAAACTAGTGCGTTTGGGTCGGCGTAATTTTTTGAATCCACGGACGCATTTAGATAGTCGCTGCCACCCAGAAACGTTATGGGCGTGCTGCCTACTACTACATCTGAAGTGCCGCTGCCAACACCTACGAAAATGTGAATTCGTGATCCGGTTGGACTTAAAAGGTACAAATCATCCGCTCCGGGTTGAAATGGATATTTCGAGCCCGTCTCAGAGTTGTCTACTAAATTCCAGTTTGAAGGATATTTGTAAGATAATTTTTCGTACTTAGTTGTACCAGTTTTCCAACCAGCATATGGATCACTAGTTGTTGTAGTAGTCGTACTTGTTGATTTAGTATTCGAGGTAGCTACATTAGTTTTATGATTGTTTTTATATACTAACCATCCTACTAAACCAATTAAAATAACAATGACTAGGATCATTATTGTTTCTACTGCACTAAAACCCTTGTTGTCTTTATGTAATTTGCCCACTTTGATTATTTTTGATTATTCCTTTCATAGATTCATAAAAATTACTCTTTACTCAATAATATCATCAAAGCATTTATTTTAACATAGGGGCTTATAATATGCAGTTGATTGGTACACCCGGACGGATTCGAACCTAAGACCTTTGACTCCGCAAGCCAACGCTCTATCCAGCTGAGCTACGGGTGCATAAAAACTTAACAGGGGTATTCTATCATAAAAACACCCTATAAACTAATGGCTTATAGTTTAAAATAGCTTTATAGGAGGAGTGCAGGAGTGGTTTAACTGGACGGTCTCGAAAACCGTTATGTAAGAAATTGCATCATGGGTTCGAATCCCATCTCCTCCGCCAATTGATAATTGGATTGAATATCATTTCATTAAAATATAATTTTAAAATTCATCAATTCATCACTTATTTATGTAAAATATAACTAATGAAGTTATATGTTATCAGGCATGCATCTACTAATTTTAACGATGGCGGATATATTAATTCGCAGTATGATGACGGGCTATCAGAAAATGGTAAAAAACAATTAGTTGAACTGGTTAAAAATGCTAAGCATTTAAAATTCGATAAAATCTACTGCTCGTCATTAAGGAGGGCGATTGATACTGCTAAGCCATTGGCGCTTGACCATAATTTAGACATTAATGTCGATGATCGAATAATAGAGGTAGATTTTGGTAAACTTACTGGCAAAAACAGTGAAGATATGATTACCGCGACAGGCAAAACAGCAACCGATTTATTAAATAGTTATGTCTATGACTTTAGTGTTTTTGAGGGTGAGTCTTTCATTCAAGTCAAAAACAGGGTAAAGGAATTTATAAATTTCATTAATCAAAAAAATGAAGATGTGGCTGTTATAACTCACAGTGGAGTAATCAGGTGTATTTATTTCTTAATAAAAAACCAAAAGGTTGGGTCGTTTCCTAATGTAAGTATTCACGAATTTGAAATATAAACATGGTACACCCGATAGGATTCGAACCTAAGACCTTTGACTCCGCAAGCCAACGCTCTATCCAGCTGAGCTACGGGTGCATAAAAACTTAACAGGGGTATTCTATCATAAAAACACCCTATAAACTAATGGCTTATAGTTTAAAATAGCTTTATAGGAGGAGTGCAGGAGTGGTTTAACTGGACGGTCTCGAAAACCGTTATGTAAGAAATTGCATCATGGGTTCGAATCCCATCTCCTCCGCCAATTGATAATTGGATTGAATATCATTTCATTAAAATATAATTTTAAAACGCTGTTTATTTTGGCTTATAGAGAGGGTAGTCCGCAGCTAATTCCTCGCCCGGCTGTATATCTTTTATGGTCCTGAATTTAAAACCGCCATCAAATTCAATAAACTCCGTATTTGGATTTTTAGAATAGTTTATAAAGCCTCCTAGCGGAGTCCTAATGTATCCATCTTGAAATCTATCGTCTTTAACATGAGTAATTCCGAATTCATACTTGGACGGAATTAATTCCTTAGCGAATATGCCGAGTCCATGGATAGGGGATTTCTTGAGTTCTACGTTTTCTGGGAGAGGTAAGTAGTGTTTTGCCATAATTTTACGCCTCTATGTCGAATGACTTGAGTTTTTCTTCTTTTTCTTTGGCATTTCCGGTTTGCAATGAAAGCAATTGAGAATAGATTCCTCCAGATTTAGCTAGCTTACTTGGGGTACCAATTTCATCAACTCTACCATTTCTTATAGTAATTATCTGATCGACATTGGCTATTGTAGAAAGTCTGTGCGCTATTATTATGGTCGTTCTGTCTTTCATTAAAACCTCGAGAGCTTCTTGAACCAAGATTTCACTCTTGGTATCAAGGCTGCTGGTAGCCTCATCCAATATTAATATTTTTGGATTCTTGAGTAGAGCTCTAGCTATGGCAATTCTTTGTTTTTGACCACCACTCAATTTGATGCCTCTTTCTCCGATTTCAGATTCATATCCATTTTCAAATTCTTTAATAAACTCATCCGCATTTGCAGCCTTAGCAGCTTTTATAACTTCTTCTTTTGAAGCGTTGGGGTTTGAGTAGGCAATATTTTCATGAATAGTTCCACTAAAAAGGGCTGGCTCCTGAAAAACTACTCCAATATTTTGCCTTATACTAGTCTCGTTATATTCATTTATATCTTGACCGTCGATTAATATTGCACCAGAGGTAGGTTTATACAATTTCATTATCAGATTGGTGATAGTAGTTTTGCCTACGCCACTCTCGCCAACTAAAGCTATTCTTGAGTTTGGCTTAACCTCAAAATCTATTCCTTTTAGAACTTCTTTTTTATCATATCCAAAATCTACACTATCGAACTTAATATCTCCGTCTGTAACTTTAATAGTTTTTAATGAAGTATTATCTACTTTTGGCTGCCTTTCCATTATCTCAAAGAAATCTTTAGAATCAGCAATTGCCCTCTGAGTAGAATCTACCAAGAAGCTAATTGTAAAAATCGGGATCCTAATCTGCATTGAGTACAAGATCAGGGCTACAGCGGCACCAGGAGTAATTGTGCCCTTAGCTGCCTGATAGAAAATGAATAGGTAAACTAAGAAGAAGATAACATTTAAAGAAAGTCTTCGTACTGCATCGCGCCTGTGCCAATAGATTGACTGTGGGGTATTTACTTTAATAACTTTCTTCAAGTTTTTATCAAGAAAACTTAATTCTCTGGATTCTTGAATAAAACTCTTAACTACTTTGATTTGATTAATACTCTCAATAAATCTTCCCGAGGCTATATCTGAGTACTTATTCTTCTTCTCTTGATAGTCTTGCCACTTCTTACTGCTCTTGAAGGTTAGAGCAACATACACTGGATAGATTATTAACAACAATACGCCTACTTGCCAAGAATAAATAAACACTATGATAAGAGAAAAAATCGTCGAGAACAAAAACTGTAGCATGTTGTTAGTAACTGTTTGAATAAAATTCGTAAGCTGAACAACTGAACGGTTTAATCTATTAACTATTTTTCCAGATAATTCTGTGTCGAAGAAATTCTGATCTAGCTTAAGTAAGTGTTCATAATATCTATAACTCAAGTAATGATAGAGTCTTGAGTTAATTTGATCACCAAAATATCCATTTATATTGTTCAGCACATTGGAAGCTAGATCGGCCAAGAAAATAACAACTGCAAATATGATTAGAAGATGCATATTTGACGATTTGCCTTTTCTTATTTCATCGATAGCCCATCCGGAAACAGCAGGGGAAAGTAGGCCTACCAAACTAACAAGTACTGTTAGTATGCCTATAACTAGATAGTATGGCCATAGTTTCTTAGCAAATTTTAATATTCTAAAAATGTATTCCACTTTTTGTCTTGATATCTCCTTACTTAAGAATTATAACAGTAGTAAATAAAAACGAAAATCATTAAAGCATTAGAAATATTAATTAAAGTGCTCAAAACTGATATTATAGAGAAAATGAATAAAAAACGTTTACTTGAAAAAACTCTTGAAGCGCCATCAATAACTCTTGAAAAAGGTATAAATGAAGGACAAAAACTAGCAAAAAATAATCCTCTTAAAAACTCTCATCCAGTAAGCAAGATGAAGAACTATTGGTACAATCTAGGCCCAGGACTAACAACAGGCGCATCGGATGATGATCCAAGTGGAATAGCAACTTACTCACAAGCGGGGGCGCAATTTGGCTTTAAGTTTTTATGGCTAGCCGCATTTACATTCCCATTAATGGCGGTTGTTCAGGAAGTATGTGCGAGGATTGGCCTAGTTACAGGGAAGGGACTAGCAGCCAACATTAAGACTCATTTTGGCAAAAAAATTTTATACATCAGCACGATTCTTTTATTCTTAGCAAATACATTTAATATAGGCGCCGATCTAGGAGCTATTGCAAGTGGCGTACAGCTTTTAAATAAAGGCTTTAACTTTTACCTATTAGTGATTTTCTTTACCTTATTTATTTTATTGCTTCAGATTTTTACGCCTTACGTAAAATATGCAAGATATCTTAAATGGCTAGCTCTTATATTGTTTACATATATAGTTTCAGCTTTTCTAGCTCACCCAGACTGGCACACAGTTTTCAGTAACGCATTCGTTCCAAAAATTAGTTGGAATAAAAATGAAATTCTAATTGTCTGCGCAATTCTAGGAACTACGATAACTCCATATCTTTTCTTTTGGCAGACATCCCAAGAAGTAGAAGAGCAGAGTGCTGCAGGCCAAAATAATAATGTGTATAGAAATCTAAACGTAGATAAAGAAATAAAGAAGATGAGGATCGATGTTTGGTCTGGAATGTTCTTATCAAATGTAGTTATGTTCTTCATTATTGCAGCTTGTGCTAGTGTGCTTTTTAGGCACGAAGTAACAAATATAAGTACGGCAGCTCAGGCAGCTGAAGCACTTAGGCCATTTGCGGGCAACGCAACTTATCTACTATTTGCAGCTGGAATTATTGGAGTAGCACTACTGGCTATTCCTGTAATGGCCGCTTCTAGTGCATATGCTATTAGTGAAAGTCTTGGAAAAAGGCAGGGGCTAAGTAAGAAGCTACAGAACGGAAGGCTATTCTACGGTGTCATCATACTATCAATGCTTCTAGGAATGGGCTTTAATTTCTTGGGTCTAAATCCAATTAAGGCTCTTATTTATTCTGCTGTACTAAATGGATTGGTTGCTCCTGTAATTCTAACCTTAATTATGCTTCTCGGTAGAAACAAAAAGGTAATGGGCGAACACAAAAGCGGCAGAGCATCCAACTTCTTTGGTTGGTTATTAATTTTCTTTATGTCTATAGCTGGAATAGCTACTTTATATAGTCTGTTTTAAATACTTTTGAATATATTATAGAAATTAGTAGATCCATCATTGAATTCTTGTACTGATGTGCTAAATAGTTCGCTGTCTCCTTGCTGCAATGAATCTACACAGTCTTTTGAGCCCTTGAGCATTAAGTTCAATGCATTAGTAATTTTTGTCTGGGTGGTTGCTACTGGATATTTTTTAACTGCAGCAAGAGCTCCCACGTCAGTAGATAACTGCTGACAATCAGAAAGTGAAGCGGTTTTATCTCCCGCAGAAACGTCCAATTTAAGACTCCCCAAATCTTTTCCTACAGTTGAATATAACTGGTTTACCTTTGAGTAATTTTCAGTTCTCCAAGAAATCGCATTAATGTATGATCCGAAAATTAATGGATATAAAATTGTTCCCATAATAAAATTAAGAACTATTGCTATAAGGAAGCATTTAATCCAAGTATTTACCGCTATTTTAGCTGATAAAGGCTTAATTTTTCTTAGCCTAAAGTAATAAACGCTAAGCCCTATAAGTCCATTTAATGCAAGGACAGCTATCATTATTCTATTCTGCGAAGGAGTAATGGCATCTGTTGGATTCTTTTTTATCTTGCCCGAAAAATTAAAAGAAAGAATAAAAACAATAAGATAAACTATTGGTAAAACCAGCAATAAAATAATGCTATAAAACCTAACAACCAAGTAGGCATATAAGCCTGTTAAAATACAGACCAATAGATTAATGATGATTAAGTTTCTACTTAGGGGCACGTCTGTGGACGTGCTTAATTGAGGCAGACCACCTAGAGGAACCTGCATAGCTGGCTGGGGCGGTGATTCTACTTGAATTGGAGCGGCAGGGATTTGTTGCTTAATAGTATCCTCTACGCTCAATATACTCTCTTGATTTTTTGATGGGGCGGGGGATGCAGGCATTTGCTGCTGAGGCAATGAAACTTGAGCAGGAACTATGGGATTTAGACTGACGGGATTATTGCTGATTGTAGGATTTTGACTAATAGCTTGCTGATTACTTACAGGGATTTGGACAAACTGATTATCAACAGCTTGTGGCTGCTGAGAGTTTTGACTGAGCTGATTATAAGAGTTATTTTCCATTCACCAAAATACCTATGCTTATATTATAACAACATATTTTGATTTATCTCGGATTAAAAAATAAAAGCCCCTAGTGGAGCTTTTATGAATATTTCATTGTCTACAGCGACCTATAAAAATTTTTATTATCTATATGGCGGAGAGAGAGGGATTCGAACCCTCGCGGGAACTCACGTCCCCCTAACGATTTAGCAAACCGTCCCCTTCAGCCACTTGGGTACCTCTCCAGGCTATAGGCTGTGTGTTATGGCGGAAGGGGTGGGATTCGAACCCACGGTGAGTTGCCCCACACCTGTTTTCAAGACAGGCTCCATAAACCGCTCGGTCACCCTTCCAATATAACAGGGGTAATTATATCATTAAAATTTAATTTTACTAACTAAAATCCAATAAAATGCATCAAATTATCGAAAACATCACTATCTTTTTGCTCCAGGGGCATAATACTACTTAAAGCACCTACAACTATCTGCTCATTATCTGCGTCGTAATTAATTATTATTGACGGAGAGAATCTCTTAAGTGGAATAAGAGAAATCATTCCACCTTTTTCTCTTTTGGAAATCGTAAAGTACTTAAAATCATGCAATGAATAAGATTTATTATTTATCTTTATATTGTTCTGGGTGAGTAAATAGTCAATCTTTCGTGGTTTTTTAAGGCCAAAAATAATAATAACAAGCGCACAAAATAGAATAACCCCACAAGTCATAATATCCTTAAACAATAGATAGACGCCCGCACTCAATAAAAGAGAAATAACAAAGAAGCCAACATACCAGAATCCACCCCTATGAGACATGACACTCCCGGCGCTCCATTTAATCTCAAAATCTGGTAGATATTCTGATTTATCAGAGGCGGTATCATCTACGTAATCAAATTGGTTATCAGATTTATCTTTAGAATTCGAATTCATATCTATTATTCTAATGGTTTTTATATTTTTTTTATAATTTTTAATTGGGTGTTGTTAATATTGTGTTGTAAATACGTACTTATAATTGATTTTAAGATAAGAAATATTTTATACTAAAAGAAATACAAAAAGGCAAATGTCTTAAAAAAAATTAATTAACCGGAGGGTAAATATTATGGCGAAAAAGAATCGCGATGATGATCTCTTACTAGAAGAAGACGAAATTACTGCCGCTTTTATAGGAGATGAGGATTTAGAAGGCGTGGGAGCTGAAGAACAGGTAGGTGAAGGTCCAGTAGGGCAGGAATGGGACGAAGAAGAAGCCGTTCCAGGACAGCTTGCAGTTGATGTATATGAAACTAAAGAAAAAGTGGTAGTTAAGGCTAGAACAGCTGGTGTTAACAAAAGTGAACTAGATCTTAGCATTTCAGATAACCAGTTGACCATTAAAGGTACTTTAAGTGCTGGAAATGAAGAAGGAGTAGAGAACTACTTCCTGCAAGAATGTTACTGGGGAGAATTCTCTCGAACTATTCTACTCCCAGTTCCAGTTAAAGAGGATGACATTGATGCGGTCTTAAAAGACGGAGTGTTAACAATTAGTTTCACTAAAGTAAAACAAGACACTGTTAAGAAGATTCAGATTAATTAGTCTATTGAATATCACATTCTTAGATTCTTAATCCTGAAAAAACAAGCACAAAATAAAATCGGTAAACCAACTAGGTCTACCGATTTTTTTGTTATCCAGAGTTTTTATTATTGAATAGAACTTGTAGTTCTCAATACCCAAACAGAAATGGTTCCTGCTAGGGAGGCCACTACTAGTCCAATAATTGCGTACAGAAGAGTGTTTTTAGCTTGATTAGTCTTATCGTTGTTTCCTCCTGAAGTAATGTATTTAGCACCTGCATAAATAATTGCAAATACAGATATAATTCCAACTACTAGCGCAAAGATTCCAGTAGCAGTTTTCGCAACGCTCTTAATTCCTGATTGAACATTTGTTCCACTAGTACATGATGCGTTTCCACCCGTTGCCTGATTGATCCCATTGGTTAGATCGTTTGCAGTACTAGAACATGATGCAGCGCTAACAGAGAGTGCTGGAACCATCAAGCTAACTAGCATAGTTAGAGCAGTTGATGAAACAATTAGTGATTTTTTTATCTTTTTAAACATTTTTTACCTTTCTAATTTCTATTAATCTAAAAATATCATATTAGTTAACTAATTTAAATACTAACTAAGGGTTGAAGAAGTCTTTACTACGGCATGAACTATAAAGTAGGAAAGCGAAACAATAATCAGACCAACGACAGCATAAATAATCATATTTCTTGCAGACTCAACGGTTTTTGGATCAGATCCACCGGTAATAAATCTAAATCCTGCAAATATTATTACTATTACCGAGATAGCTCCCACGACAATAGTTATCGTATCAGTAACAGTTTTAATGATATTACTTAAAGATGAACCTCCATCGTTACAACTTCCCCCAACGGCAGTTAAGCCGCTACAGGCTCCGCTTACTGCATTGGCCGCATATATTGGAGTAGATATTCCCAAGCCCGCCGCCATCGTTAGAGTTGCTATGATTGATATTGTAATATTTTTTAGTTTATTCATTATGTTAATTTATTTAATACTATTAAAATTATGGTCTGACTGAGAGCCACTACTAATACACCAACTATAACATACACTAGGGAGCTCTTTGCTTTAGAGTAAGTGTCTGAATTACCACCGCCGGTAATAAACCTAATACCTATTGATATGATACTAAAAACTGCAACTATACCTGCTATAGTGCTAATAATTTCCAATATAATCTTTAGTGATTGGTATATGGGATTCTTACCACTTGCTGTACTATCTGAACAGAGTGTAGAGCCAGATAAATTACCATTACTACATACTCCTATAGAAGCAGCTCGAACATTTCCTATTGAGAATGTCATTAGAATGAGAGCTGTCAGTGAAAGCATTATTTTTTTCATATTTTAAATTTTCATTATGTTTTGCAATACAAAAGTTACTAGAAGCTGAGCGCTTAAAGAAATAACTAAACCTATTATTGCATAAAGCAACGTATTCTTAGCCTTATTGACACTTTCACTATTACCATTTGCCGTCATGAATTGAATTCCTCCTATGACAACAAAAATAGTTGCAATAATAGCGATTAGGCCAAAAACAAACTTTAATACGGTATCTAAAGTGGAAGATGTTGGAGTGACCGATGGCAGACTAGTAGTACAAGGACCCACAACGGCATCCCCACAAGCTAAGGCTAGATTTTTTAATCCAAGAAGATTTGTTGAAATCATGCCCCCAATAATCCTCCAAGAAATTTAACTACCGCTATTGAGATGCTAACGATGAGCAGTCCTACAGCTGCGGAAATAAGAGTGCCTTTAGCCTTATTGGTTTTGTCTGGAGCTCCTTGAGATGTTAAGTATTGAATGCCCCCATATATTACAAATGCGAATGCTAGATAGAATGCAAACTTTAACAAGATGTCTATTATCGCTGCAATTATGCCCCAAATATCGTTTATTCCATTAATTTGAGGACTTCTGCCGTTGCATGGAATGAATTCATACCATGTAGGAAAACCTAAAAGGCCACCACCTCCACCACAAACAGTTGCAAATATACCTAAATTCATAATTTAATTACTCCTCAAGAATAGGCCAGGAACTAAATAATTAATAATTGCTAATGCAAAAATATAAATAATTAATCCAATCAAGGCTCTTCTAATTCTATCGATAGCTTTGTTGGTATTTTCCGGACTTCCTTGAGATCCAATATATTGAAGACCTGCTATAACAAGAGATATAACAACTACCGCCGAAAAACCAACACTTAGAAACCTAACTATACCCCATATAAGATCAAATATAGGGTTACCGGCACCAGTACAATTAAAATCAATACTAGTTACTACTTTATTGGGGCCCGATCCACAGACCTTACCAGCGAAACTAACACCACTAAATCCCACGAAAGTAGAAAACAACACAAAAGAACTTATAATAATTCGATTTGAGAGGTGTTTTATTTTCATAATATTAAATAAATTATAACCTAAAATATGCTTATGACAAATTGTAGATATTTTACTAATTTAATCTGTTATACTTAAGCATAATGGCCACGTATAAAGTTATACAAGACATAGAAGCGGAAGATAAATTAATTTGGAATCTTAGCTTCAGGCAATTTATATATGCATTCGTTGCTGCAATATTTGCATATATTACTTATGCAATAATTATGGCCAGCAAACACAAGATCTGGTATTTCGGAACTCTAACTGCTCCTGTAGCTTTCTTCTTTGGCTTTCTGGCTTTTCCTTTCATGAGAGATCAACCTACAGAGGTTTGGGCTCTAGCTAAACTAAGATTCATATTTAAACCTCAAAAAAGAATTTGGGATCAAGATGGAGCAATTAATCTAGTGACCATAACGGCCCCCAAGAAAGTGGAGCAGAATCTAACTAATGGACTTTCGCAAACGGAAGTAAAATCTAGACTGGAAGCTCTTGCAACAACTCTGGACACAAGGGGATGGGCAGTAAAAAACATCACCTCTAATCCAGTTAGTTCATATGGCATGAATCAGAACAATGATAGATTAATTAATTTAAATCCTATTGGGATAAACCCTCAGGAAGAAGAAGTTCACGACTTTGAAGATATTTTAAATGACTCAAACCCTGACTTTAGAAAAATGCAGGATTTAATTGAGGCTAACACGAGAAAAAATAAACAGAGACTAATCGACTCAATAGATAGAAATGTTACAGAACCATCTACAACTACAGCACTCCCGGATCTTAATAGTGGCTATTTAGATAACAATAGATTAGAAACATCAAACATGCGGACACTCTTATCTAATCCACAGCCAAAAACAACAACATCAAACACGAGCAATCCATTTATAACTCCAATCCCAAGTCCTCTAATTCCTGATATAATTAATGCATCCTCAGATAATCTTAAGAGTATCACTACCTTATCTAAAGAAGTAAACACGGAACTACCAGTTCAAGAATCTTCTGACGATGGAGAGGTGGTTATATCCCTTCGTTAATCATTCGAGGGTGGGCAATAATATGAATCCTAATTACAACCAACAACCAGTTCAAAATTATCAACAACCTGGAATACCTATGAATCAAGCACAGGTTCCTATGCAAAACATGCCTCAAAAAACAAACCCAAATAGCACTCAAAACAGTTTACAAATAGCCGAGATTCGAGACGGAGTTGTAATCATGAATGATGGATCATATAGATCTGTCGTTATGGTTAAAAGTATTAACTTTGATCTTATGAGCCCTCAAGAACAAGAATCTGTGGAATATGCCTATCAAGGATTTTTAAATTCTTTATTCTTCCCAATTCAAATATTAATTAGAACTAGAAGAGTAGACTTACAGCCATATATCGAAAAACTAGATAAGATTAGAACAGAACACGATAACATGCTCCTTGCCATGCTTATGGATGACTATATTAACTACATAGATAATCTAAGCTCTCAAACAAATATAATGGACAAAAAATTCTATGTGGTAATACCTTATTTCCCAACAACAGATGTTCAAAAAGCTCTATCTCAGAGCAAGAACTTCTTTAAAGGAATAGTAAATGTATTCAACGCCAAACAAGATCATGTGGTTATCAACGAAGCTGATCTCGAACGAGCCAAAACCGAACTTAGAAATAGAGTACAATCCGTTTTAGGTGGACTATCTCAGAGCAATATACAAGGATTACCATTAGATACACAGGAATTAATTGAGCTTTACTACGATACCTACAATCCCGACACAGCTACTAATCAACAAATACGAAATTTTAATGACCTAACCGTAGACGTGGTAAGTAAAGGTGAGGGCGCTGCTCCTCAAGATCACTTAAAACAGGAGCTTCAATAATGTTTGGTGGAAACAAGAATAAACAAATTACTGACCCTATAGCATTAGCTCAAATGCAAAAAACTCAGGAACAGATGGAAGTACAAAATGCATTCCGAAAGGGAATTACCGCCCTTAGAGATTTCATTGCTCCTTCTTCACTAGAATATAAATCAACTTACTTCCAATTAGGAACTCGATTCGCAAGAACATATTATGTGTACGGATATCCAAGAAGTTTATATACAGGCTGGCTTAGCAGTATGGTTAATATTGACGAAGAAATGGACTTAGCTCTATATATTTATCCGGCTGAAACTAGGGTAGTTCTAGATAACTTACGTAAGAAAGTGACTAGACTTGAAGCTGGTATTCAGCTAGATAATGAGCGTGGTAAAACTAGAGATCCAGCTAAGCAAGCTGCTATAACCGATGCTGAAGAAATTCGAGACAAACTCCAAGTAGGTGAAGAAAAATTCTTCAGACTTGGATTCTATTTCACTATTTATGGATTTTCTAATGAGGAACTTGATTTCATCTCTAGAAAAGTAGAAAACTTGCTCGGCCAACAACTAGTATTTTCAAAACCAGCTACATCACAACAAGAACAAGCATTCGCAAGTAATGTACCTCAAATGTACGACCAGCTTCAAGTAAGAAGAAATATGAGCACGGGAGCTCTAAGTACAACATTCCCATTCACTTCAGCAGACTTATCTCAAGATAACGGAATCTTGTATGGAATAAACATGCATAACTCCGGATTAGTTATTTTTGATAGATTCTCATTGGAAAATGGTAATTCTGTAGTCTTCGCTAAATCTGGTGCAGGTAAGTCATTCGCAGTCAAGCTCGAAGCTCTAAGAAGCTTAATGTTTGGAACTGAGATATTTATTATCGACCCAGATAATGAATACGAAAAAATGTGTGATGCAGTAGGAGGAGCTTACGTTCACTTAAGCCTAAACTCACCAACCAGAATAAATCCTTTCGACCTTCCAGAAGTAGTAGATACCGAAGAGGCAGACAATGCACTTCGTGGAAACTTAATAACACTTCACGGCCTACTTAGATTAATGATGGGAGGAGCACAGTCTCAAATACTTGGTGGAACTGTAACAAATAGCAACATGCTTACACCAACCGAAGAAGCAGACCTGGATGCTGCACTTATTGAAACCTACGCTAAGGCTGGAATAACTAACGATCCTTTAACTCATAAGAGTCCGCCACCAACTGTGGTTGATCTTTATGATACATTGCTTCATATGGGTGGAACAGGTCCATCTCTCGCTCAAAGACTTAGAAAGTATACTACTGGTACATTCTCAGGAATTTTTTCTCAGCAATCTAACATAAACATCAATAATCCACTAGCGGTATTTAGTATTAGAGACCTTGAAGATGAATTAAGGCCAGTAGCTATGTATATAGTTCTTAATTACATTTGGAATAAGACAAAGGTAGATAAAAGAAAGAGAATCCTCATAATTGATGAAGCTTGGCAACTTATGAAGTATGAGGACTCTGCAAGCTTTATTTTTAGTTTATCTAAGAGAGCTAGAAAATATAACCTTGGTATTACTACAATCACTCAAGACGTTGAAGACTTTATGGGCTCAAGAATGGGTAGGGCAGTCGTAGCAAACGCATCGATGCAATTCTTAATGAAGCAATCTACTTCTGCAGTAGACGTACTAGCAGATGTATTCAAATTAACAAGCGAGGAGAAGAAGAGACTAAGTTCATTCCCGGTAGGTCAGGGCTTATTCTTTGCCGGTCAAAACCACGTACATATTCAAGTAGTAGCAAGTCCAACTGAAGCCGAACTAATTAATACAAATCCAAATAAGCAACAATCTCCAACAAACTTTGAAGGTACGGGTGGAGAGATTAACATTAATCAGTCGCAAGCTCCTGCGTACTAATTAGACTCGCTAAGTTTAATAGCCTTACAATGTCCTTTAAACTCTTTTGCGGCTATGTCTGCATCCGTGGTTGTAATAAAACTCTGATACTCCTTAACTAGATATGTTAGAGAGTGACGTCTGTTTTCATCAAGTTCTGAGAATACATCATCTAGCAACAATATTGGTCTAAGATTTAAGTATTTTTCTAGCAAAATAACTTCAACAACTTTCAAGGACAACATAGCCGATCTAAGCTCTCCACGTGAAGCCACGCTTATTGCTGGCTTATCGTTAAATAAAAGCCCGAAATCGTCTCTATGTGGGCCTGAGGAGGTAAAACCCATCGCAAGTTCTAGTTGGAATTTATCTTCAAGATTTTTTAATAGATTATTAGAATAATTATCTAAATTAATATTGCTTGAATAAACAATTAATACATCCATATTCGAATTGGATATTTTTTTATAATTACTATTAAGTAATGGATTAATTTCTTGAACTATAGCAACTCTTCGTTTAGTTATTTTCTCAGCCAACTGAACTAATCTAATATTCCAAGGAAAAATCTGCTCATAATCATTAGGGCCAAGATCTTTAAGTAATCTATTTCTTTGAAGTAAGACACGGTTATACTGGGATATATCTTTAGCGTAATGAATATCTATTTGCTTCAATAGATTATCTAAATAACTTCTTCTGCCATCAGGAGAAGATGTAAGCATATTTAATATATTTGGTTCAAATAATACGACAGGATCCTTCATTGAGGAGGGAAGTCTTTTATATTTATTTTCGTCTATATCAAAAGTCTTTAGATTATTCTCATACTTTAATACTCGAATATTTCTATCAGTTTCAATATCTAACCTAAACCAAGACTCATTCTCTTTTACTAGCATAGGATCTTTAACCCTATAAGATGATCCTGTAAGATTCACTAGAATACCTTCAATTAAAGATGTCTTACCGCAAGCATTAGGCCCAACTATAATATTTACTTGTTCATTAAATTCAAACTGCCTGTCTTTAAACAGTCTAAAATTCTGCAACCTAATACTGTAAATCATCTTAGGTTATATTTTATGCTTTTAGGGGCATAATTACATGTAGATAATCTTTACTCTTAGGATCACTAATAACTATAGGTTCAACCTTAGAGTTAAAACTAAACTCTACATCTTCGCCGTTCATAGCATTAAGTGCTTCAATTAAGAACTTAGAATTAAGAGTTACGCTTCCTTCTCCAGTAACTTTAGCATCAGCCTTAGAAGAGTTTTCTCCAAGTTGACTAGCTAAAGCACGAATGTGTATATTTTGATCAACTTCACTAACTTCAATAGTTATACTTCCAGCGGTTTCTTTAGCAAATAAACTAGAAACCTTAGTTATACTAAGAAGATCAGATCTCTTAACAATGGTTTTTATGGACTGGTCTTTAGGAATAATAGCCTTGTAAGCAGGGTAGTTTGAACTAATCAATCTCGTAACTAATTCGCTATCTCCAACCTTAAACATAGCTTGTTGTTCGTCAGTAACTACATTAACGCTTTCTATACCTTCATCTAGTACTCTCTGTAATTCATGCATAGCAGAAGCCGGAACAAGTAATTTAATTTCTTTATCTGTTGCACCAATTTCCTTCTCAGCTAACCTAGAACTATCTGTAGCTACCATAAATAATTTACCTTCATCTGTGTGAAGATAAACTCCAGTTAAAACAGGTCTACTATCTGATGAGGCCGCTGCAAAAACAACCTGAGATAGTCCTTTTCTTAGAACATCTGCATCCATTGAGAAAGTTTCACCTTCTTCAATAGCTGGCATGACAGGGAAGTCTTCAGCATTAATTCCATTTATAACTGAGTCGTACTGATCGGTAACTATCTTAAGCTTATTATCTTCCAATTCTAGGCTCACAACTGAACTAGGTAGGGAAGCAATATAGCTTGAAAATAGGTTTGCTGGAATAGTGATCAATCCTTCTTCTTCGATCTTAGCTCCTACGAAGTGGGTAATTCCAATTTCTAGGTTAGTAGCACTTACACTTAATCGATTCTTTTCTGCTTTTAATAATACGTTTGCTAGCACTGGAAGTGTTGAATGAGAATCTGCAATACGTGCAACTAAACTCAATGCTTTATTTAGATTTTCTTGTGTGACTTTTAGTTTCATATTTTCTTATCCCCTCTGCTTAGTATTATTAATAATTAAGTAATTATATTTAGTAGTAGTTATTATAGGTACTGTGGATAGTGTGTAAAAAGAACGTATTATATCTGTAAAATTGAACAAATTTACTGTGTTTAAACTGCTTAAAAAGTCGTTGAAATTTAGTGTAAAAGTAGGGGACTTATGCATAGCCAAAAAACCTGCAATGTTTTGTGTGTTTATAACCACAAATTTTGTATACAATTTGTGCACAGCTTTTATACACGTATTAAACATATAATTTCTCCTTAATTTCAAAGATAGCTTTTTTAATATCAGGACTTCGGTCTAGTTCGTTAACCATTTTTTCAACGGAATGTAGTGCGGTTGTATGATCTTTTCGGCCTAGTTCTCTAGCAATCTTTGGATAGCTAAGTTTTAGTTCTTCCCTTAATAAATACATAGCTACTTGCCTAGGAACTACTATATCTTTATCTCTTTTAGGCCCCATTAAATCTTCTAGGCTGATCTGATAGTACTTAGAAACCTTGTCTATGATAGTTTTCGAGCTAAGATGCTTAGGTCTATTCTTGTTTGCTCCAATAATTGATTCAGCTGCTTCAAGTGTTGGCTTAATGCCTCTCATTTCACAGAATGCGAGTAACTGATTTAACATTCCCTCTAGTTCTCGAACATTAGATGTATTAATATTGGCTAAATAATTTACTACCTCAGGATCTAGATCTATTTCTAAGCTATCTGTCTTGGTCTTCAATATTGCGCATCTAGTTTCATAATCTGGGTACTGCATGTCTATGCTCATTCCCCATTCAAATCTACTCTTTAGTCTATCCTCTATAGATGATATTTCTTTAGGCGGTTTATCTGAAGAAAGAATTATTTGTTTTTCATTCTGATGAAGTGCATTAAAAGTATGGAAGAATTCTTCCTGAATCTTTTCTTTTCCGGCAATAAATTGAATATCGTCTACTATTAATACGTCCGCAGATCTATAGAAGCTAGCGAATTCAGCGGTTTTCCTCTTCTTAATGGAATCTACAAATTCCTGAACAAATTGTTCGGTAGATATATATAAGATATTAAAATCTGGATTATTCTTTTTTAATGTATTACCTACAGCTTGCATTAAGTGGGTTTTACCAATACCAACTCCACCATATAGAAATAGCGGATTATATTTATTTCCTGGTTTTTGAATAATTGACTGACAAGCTGCAAAAGCTAGCTCATTACCACTACCAACCACAAAGTTATCCATAGAATATTTTTCAATTAGATTTTGTCTATATGAGTGAGTTAACTCATTTGAATTAGGATTTCTAGAAGTTTCAGTTTGCCTAATTGTTGGCTCATTATTAATAATTACCTTTTCTTCTTCTGATGAATTCTTGTTCTTAAGATTAGATATCTTATATTCAATCTTAGGATCTTCAATCCCGTTCTTCTTAAGAGTCTCTGAAATGAGACCCATATATCTTTTCTCTAGCTGATGCTTAGCAAAAAGATTATGAACCTCGACAATTAGGTTAGAACCTTTTATGTCCAATAGTTGAGTGCCCTTAAACCATGTAAGGAAATTACCCTTCGAGATAGATATTTCTATTTCCCCTAATACAGTTTGCCAGAGACTGCTCTTATCCATAAAACTCCTAAACTATTTAATACTATTAAAACAGATAATAAATACTTTTCCACAGTATTTTATTCAACACTTTATGAAAGATGTTAATTTTTGAAACATCTGTTTAGTTATGCACACTAAGTAATCTTCTCTGTTAATCTGTGGACAAACTAATTATAGAGGTGGATAAAGTAGTCTAAATGGTTGAATAATATTGTTAATTTTACCTATTTTAAGGTAGAATATATCTCATGCCTAAAAGAACACACCAACCTAAGAAAAGAAAACGATCTAAAGTTTCTGGTTTTATGAAAAGAATGAGTTCCAAGTCAGGACAAAACATTCTCAAGAGAAGAAGAAACAAAGGTCGAAAATCTATAAGCGCTTAATCTAGGCGCTTATTTGATTTAACTTATAAATAATCCTTTATGTTAAGTAGAAAAAATAGATTTCATGGCAGAAAAGGAATTAACTCCGTATATAAGTACGGAGAAAACTTTAATTTAAATAATATTAGTCTTCGTATTCTAAAAAGAAATAATTATGAAGGAAGAGTGGCTGTAGTAGTATCAAAAAAAGTAAGTAAATCTGCAGTAGTTCGTAATAAGATTAGAAGACGTATTTATGAAGCAGTTAGACTGCTTCAACCTAGGTTAAATGGTAATTACGATATGGTTATAAATATATATAACGAATCTGCATATGATATGAAATACGAAGATCTTTTTGTAACCCTAGAAGATGTATTTAATAAAGCAGGATGTTTAACAGATAGAAAATCTTAGGAAACATGTTAATATTAATTAATAAACGAGGATTATTAATTAAATGTTTACAGCCTTTATCGTTAAGCCACTCTTTAACTTCTTAGCTCTAGTTTTAGCTTTAGTTCCAGGACACAACTTTGGTTTAGCTCTTATTATTTTTACAATTCTTATAAGAATTTTACTTTGGCCACTTCTAAGAAAACAGCTTCATCAAAATAAGAAAATGATGAAATTGCAGCCAGAAATTAAGAAGATTAAGGCTGCTACTAAGGGCAATAAACAAAAAGAAAATGCCATGATAATGGAACTCTATAAAGAAAAAGGTGTTAATCCACTAGGCACTTTGCCAATATTGATTGTGAACCTAATAATTCTTATTGGTCTAAATAGTGTTGTAAGTAGAATAATTCATGACCCAAGTACTATAGTAAGTTTTTCTTATTCACCACTTAGAAACTTAGAATTTATTAAGCACTTGGCAACAAATATACACTTATTTGATCACACTCTTTTTGGGATAGTTGATCTTGGTCGTACGGCCATAAATAAAGGCCATGTCTACCTACCCGCTTTAATCGTAGTTATTGCAAGTGCTGTAATTCAATATTTCCAAGGAGCTCAATTACTACCTAAATCTAAAGACCAGAGAAAACTTAGAGACATTATGAAGGCTGCAAGCAAGGGTGAACAAGCTGACCAAACTGAAATTAACGCAGCAATCGGAAGAAACACTAAGTTCCTACTCCCTTTCATGATCTTTATAGTTACAATCGGCCTACCTGCAGCTCTAAGTCTATACTGGTTTACGGGTGGATTAATTGCATACCTGCAGCAAGCTACAGTACTTAAAGAAGACGAAGAAGAAATGGAAAATATGGCTGATGGTAAAAAGGTTACTTCAGAAATACCAGAAGCTGAAATAGTTGAAAAGAAATCTACTAAATCCAAAAACACTAAAAAAACCTCAAATAATAAAGTTAAAAAGAGGAGGTAGTTATGAACGAATCTAAAGAAGAGGCAATATTATTTGCTAAAAAATACCTAGAAGATCTTTTATCTTTCTACGGTTTAAATACCGATGTGCATGCATCTAACGAAGATGATGTTATAACTCTTGGCGTTCCAAGTACTAGACTTAACGGATTTCTAATAGGTCAAAGAGGCGATAATATGCGCTCAATGCAATACATAACATCCAATGCCTTAAAGAATGCTAATTACGCATATACAAGAGTTAATGTAGATATTGCAGATTATAAGAAACAGAGATCTGAAAGACTTAGGGAGAAGGCCGAAGAGTGGATGAAGCAAGTTGTAGAAAATAAGGAACCTATGGATCTAAAACCAATGAATGCTGCTGACCGTAGAGTAGTGCATAATTTAGCTCAAGAGTACAACTTAGTAAGTGAATCTGTCGGTGAGGGTAGAGACAGACACATTGTTTTAAAGATTAGTTAATTACTAGGACTATATAAGTAATTTTTATTTAAGAATAGGCCGTAAGTTTTATCTTTAGAACAAGATACAATACTTCGACATACAGCTGCGTCATATTTCGCGTAAGATAAGAAGATGTTTATTTTATTATCCAAGATATTTCCATATAAATTCTGATCCATGTCATGCACTGGGTATCCTATGTAGTAATAAATCGGTATTTTAGCCATGTCTTGATATTTATTCTGCTCGTATGTTTCGTAAGCTGCTGTAGTTATTTTACTGGTAGTTAGATGGTCGCTGTGGTCTGGTCGAGACATAAAAGATACGTTAGCTTGTGTTCGTATAATTGCAGGATTTATTTTTACAAATAAAGCTACTATTAAAGACTCTAATTGATCTAGACTGTAATTTGACTGTTTATCTACAGAGTCAATTGAGCTAATTTGTTGACTATATAGCTTAGAAAGTGACTCATATTTCGTGCTACTAAAACCTGTTCCGTTTGGATTTCCGTCCGGTAGACCAATGAATATTAAAGATATATCTGGATTATTTTTTATATTCGCTATTTGAATATACTCTCTCTCTGCAATTTGAACATTGGTAGTTGTCCAAGTAGGATTATTCAATCCAAGCATTTTTGCGTAAGCGGCCTCTGCGCCCTGCTGTCTTTTAATCCAGTAGAATTGATCATTTCCTCCATCCCCAGCAGTCATATAAATAGTTCTGATACATTTATTTGTAGTTATGTCATTGTAAACTTGTGGATTTATGAATAGCAAATCATCATCCTCATGGGCAACTACGTTTACACTGGTGGCTTTCGAACAATTAAAATTAAAGTCTGAGAAAAGTGTTGGTTTTAATGTATCTGTTAATTGAGACACTGTTAGTCCATTATTTCGCTTCGAAGTATGATCGTAGAAAAGTATATATTCCTGAGGGTTCGTATAGGTTCCTGAGATAATAGCACTGTTATCTGGTTTACCAAATATCAACTTAGTTTTTTCATTACTACATCCTGGAGTATTAGCTAGCTCTTTATCTATAGTTAGAATTAATGAGAAGCTAGCTTTCTTTAACTTATGATTTGGTTTAATTTCATTATTATCTCCATCGCATGGATTATATGAAACTATCCTAACTTTAGAATTCATGTATTGAATAGGGTAAACTCTCCAATAATCCCCAACAAGATAATCATTTTTGTGATTTACATATGCGGAAATTATTTGTCTATCTTTAGCGATAATAGAGTTATATGCAGCATACTGTTTATTGAAATCTGTCTTGAAGCTAAAGACAGCAATTATTATATTAATTAATAAAACAGAACCCACTATTAATAGATTCTTGGATTTAATTTTCTTATTACCTATAAAGTAGGAGGCCGTAATGAATCCGCTAAATAAGAATAATGCTAAGTATCTAGCATCAGATGCGTAATAGTGATTAGTTATTATGAAAACGATTAAACTAACTAGGCTAGATGCGATAAGTGCAATTACCGTCTTATATTCCGCACCCTTACCTTTATATAGGTTTCTTTTTCTAATAAAATTAAAAGTAGAATAAGTTAAGAAAGCTAGAATTAATAAATCGATAAGATAATTAATCGAAGAAATTCTAGTTAGGCTATGAAGTAGTTCGGATGGATATTTTTTAATCTCTAAAACATTATATGCAGGATTGGCGCCGAAGTTTGTAAGTATTCCGGTAACACTAAAGAAAAACCCAATAGCTAGGTCTTTAAAGTTTGTAATGAAAGAATAGTAAGAGGAGATATTTCCAGAGCTAATATTTGATAATTTATAGTAGTTAATTAACCAAACGCTTAATGAGCTAATAGCTACCGAAACTATACCTATAACCAACCATGTATTGATTGATTTAACTTCGTTCCATTTACGTTTAAATATTAGATAAATAAGAGAGATTATTGCCCCGCCTAAGCTAATGGCCATGAATAGATGATCACTAAGAATTAGGAGAAATAGTAATAATATCGAGATCAATACTCTTAGATCTGTAAGCTTTCTGATTTTGAATATCATATACAAAGAAATGATGTAGATGATATATTCTATATTTCTAGTTGTCAGCATTGCCATATTTACCGGAAGAAGAGATCCTGGAGCTGATTGAATCGGAATCATTAATAAAACTGAACTAAGTGCTAATAGTAGTGTGCCCAATACAAGAGGCCTTTTTTCAAATTTATACATAAATAAGGCTAAAGCGACCACTGTAATTAAAGCGAGTAATACTGTAGAAATAGTGTAAGAAGAATGAGAGTAATTAAAATATTTTATTAACCAAAACAAAGGCCACTTTAATATAAAGCTATGGGCACTTTTGATTGAAAAATCATTGATACTGCCATGATTATCAAAATAATGAGGAAAAGCTAATTGATCTGAATTTAATGATTCAACTTTAGCTGAATAGTAAGCCCAGTAGATAGTTGTAGTAAGTAAGATTATTCCTGAAAAAGCTAAATAAATATATTTAGGAATACTTAAGCTCATCTCATAGGATTTTTTTCCAATTTGTATTTTTATTTTTTTGTTATTCATTACTTCTAAAGATTATCTTATAAAATAAGTAGTTCCAACAAGTGCAAATTACAATTACTAATGACCTTATTATATATACACTCAAATATTTCTGAGCCACATAAACCATCAACAAACTGAATATGTAATTAAATAAGACTAGTCCACCATATTCTATTATTTGTCTTAACACAATTGATGTTTTCTTTTGGTAACTTCTAAATGTAATAATTTTTTGCATAAAAAAGGCCACAATTAGCCCAACCCAAAAGCTTATAGATACTGAATAAAGTGAAGACAGCTTAAATAAATGGACCAGTAAATATAAAGTAAGCATTTCAATTAGATATGATGAAGCTCCAACTATAAAATATCTAATAAGCTGAGGGCTCATTTTATACCTATTGAATTTTCCTTGTCGATCACATAGTTAGGTCTATTTTTACTCTCCAAGTTAATCTGAGATATATATAAGGATATTATTCCTTGAGAAACTAAAACTAATCCTATTAGGAATAAGATTAATATACTAAGCTGTGCGGTGCCTGTGAAATTCCAGTTAAGTGGATCGCCTAGTATTAGCTGCTCAATTATTACCGATAATCCTAGGAGCAGGGATACTGCAGTGATTAAAGTTCCAAGAAGTCCAAACAAATAAAGTGGAGTAGACGACATGGATACAATTGAATTTTGAGCAAGCATTAATAGTTTTCTAAATGAATAGGTGGCTTTGCCAGCAATTCTTTCTGGTGATTCGAAGTAAATATATGACCTCTTAAATCCTAGCCAATCGATTAATCCTCTAGTAATTCGATTATTCTCTTTTAATTTAGTAAGTTCTGCAATAACTTGCTTATCTAATAATCTATAATCTGTGGATCCAGGAATGGTTTTGTCTCCTGAAAGACGGTTAAAAACCATGTAGTATAACTTAGCAAACAACTTTTTGCTTACGCCTTTTTCACTATTCTTCCTAATACCAACAACAACTCTAGAGCCACTATTCCATTCATCTATGAATTTAGAAATAAGTTTTGGAGGGTGTTGACCATCTGAATCCATACTTATTGCCATGTCACCTTCAGCCTGATCATAGCCCGCACTGAGGGCATATTCTTTTCCAAAGTTTCTAGAGAAGTTTACTACCTTAATATGGCTGTCCGTCTTGGCTATTTTATTTAAAACATGAAGAGAATTATCTGTTGAGCCGTCATTAACATATATAATTTCATGATTATATTGATTCTCATCCAAGGCCTCTTTAAGTAGATGATGAAATTTTTCTATTCCAGCTTCTTCATTATATAAAGGTACAACAATACTAATCTTCATAATAATTAAGTATATCAGAAAGAGATATTCTTAATTTTAGCTAAATTAATAATAATTCTGATATATTTTAAGTTAGTGAATTCCATTAAAGACAAAATAATTAGAACTTACGAATACGTTAAAAAACGTCCAACACTGGCGGTTTTTATTGGTTCTTTGATTTTTATCTTGGCAATAGTTATTTTATTCACCTACTCGAATGTTCTTGTTTATAATTACAATCCTAACAGGTCAGGTCAGATAACCGGACTGGGCAAAGGCCAACCAATACTCCCCGCACTTGTTCAATACGACAGTGGCCACTATAAGGATGTTGCTATTTATGGATATAACAAGGACATTAATGCAGCGTTTCTTCCATTATTCCCGCTCTCTATTAGATTAGTTCATAAGTTTATCCTAAATATTGATCTAGCAAGCCTTATTGCTGCTTGGAGTTTTCTTGTCTTAGCGGTAATAGCTTTCTATAAATTTATAGAAAGTGAAATAGAGAAACACAATCTTAAGTTCTCGCCATATATATTGTTGGGACTAATAGCCATATTTCCAACATCTTTCTACTTTGCGATTCCATACACGGAAAGTCTGTTTCTTCTTCTATCAAGCTTAGCTTTTTTAGCATACAGAAGGAATCTTTATTACGTCTCGGCAATTTTTGCTTTTTTGGCAAGTTTAACTAAATACCAAGGCCTAGTATTTGGCCTATATGTTTTAGTAGATGTTATCTATAAGAAACGAGACTTTATAAGAAGATCAATCCCAATGATTTTCGCGGGACTCGGCTTTCTTTCATATATGTATTATCTTTACGTCAAATATAAGAATCCTTTTGAATTCCTTAAGGTAGAGAAATATTGGGGCAGGGATTATGGAAATATTTTAATGAATCTGGTTCATTCTTTTAGGCCCGAATATATCTGGTATATACCAGTAATAGTTATAGCCCTTTACGGAGTATATAAATACCTTGAGAGGCCTTTCTTTTGGTATGGCTTAGTTTATTTATTACTTCCACTATCAAATGGACGTATAGACGCTCTGAATAGGTATGTACTAACAGACTTGCCTCTATTCTTGGGTCTAGCTGCAGTATATCTTGCTTGGAATAAGGTTTACAGATTTATGTATGTTTTCGGTTCCGGATATTTACTCTGCATGTCGATAATGCTGTTTGCTAACTCATACCTTGTAGCTTAGATACTATAAGGCTCTATCGTATACTTTTAAGGTTTCTTCTGCCATTTTTTTCCAGGAGTATTTCTTAGCCTGAGAATATCCCTTTTTGATTAGTTGTTCTCTTAACTTAGGACTAGCTATCACTTCACTAATTCTAGTAGCAATTTCAGATACATCTTTAGGGTTGAAGTAAGTGGCCGCATCGCCGTAGATTTCGGGAAGGCAAGTAGCATTAGAGCTAATAACTGGAGCTCCGTGAACCATAGCCTCAATACCTGGAAGTCCGAAACCTTCACTTAGGGAAGGGAATACATATGCCTCTGTATTTTGGTATAGCCATTTGAGTTCTTGCTCATTAACAAAACCAGTAAATACAATATTTTTAAATTTCTTTTTTTCAATCCAATTTTTAATATCTTGGTAATTTGCATCTATTTTTCCAGATAAAGATAAATATAAGTCAGGATTTATTTTTATTATTTCCTGATGTGCTTGGATTAATCTTTTTAGATTTTTATGTGGTGTTGGTCTTCCTACATACATTATGAATTTCTTGCCTACCAGATCTTTGGCTGCTAGTGGTTTTTCCTTAACCAAGTCTGCAGCCTCATACGTAACTATGATCTTAGAGTTATTAATTTTTGCGAATTTATGAATATCTTTTTTTACGAATTCACTAGGAGTTATTATGTATTTAGATTTTCTGGCCACAATGATATTCACGTACCTATATATAAGTTGTTTAAATTTAAAAACTAAATAATTTTTATCTGGATTATTAAATCTAAGAGTAGTTAGGTCGTGCATCGTTGTGACACTTTTACCTTTGTATCTAATAGGTTGCTGAACTATTCCAAAATGCACCAAGTCGGGCTCTATAGCTCGGATTATTTTATTTAGTTCTATTTGCTCCTGAAAACTAAAATCCTTAACATCCGTTACTACTTTGCTATATTCAGGGGCAATTTTATTAAAGAATTCTAATCTATTTGGCTTACATAAAATTATAAAGCGATGATCTGTCTTAATATTGCTTAGATGTTCAATTAATTTATCTATGTATCTACCGGTTGTTGTTCCAGATTCCCTAGCATCTAATAATATATTCATTTACTTATAATCCCTAAACTGAGAGTATTTCTTAAAACTCTTAACTTTTTTGCATTTGGAGGTAAGTCTTTTACAACTAAACTCCAAAGCTCAGACGATTTTATTTTCTTGGAGCTTTGTATTTTAAATCTTTCCACTATCTTTTTAGGAATTAATATTAATGATACGAAAACTCCTTTTATTGCATACTTAAAATCACCTCTAGATATAGAGCTAAAAATAAAAGACACATAAACAAAACTGAATCTAAGCATCGTCGGTAATAGGTATCTAGTAGGAACATTTTTTATTAGAAGCCACGGAAGATTTTTTGTTGTTTGATATGTTGTAAAACCTTTTATTTTTTTACTTGAAGCACCAATTTGGTGATAAGTTATAGCCTTGGGTTCATATGTTACCTTCCAACCGGCTATTCTAGCTCTGAAGCTTAGATCGACATCCTCATAGTAGGCAAAGAAATCTTCATCAAATAGTCCAATATCCTTTAACATTTCAGAATTATATATACTAGAGCCTCCAGATGCTCCAAAGATTTCTATCGAGTTATCATATTGGTTTTTGTCTTTTTCATTTCTTCCCCTAGGATAAGGCAGCCCCCAAGAAGTATAGAAATCCCCAGTAGAATCTAGACGTCCTTTAGTTGATAAAATCTTGGAAGTAACAATTCCTATATTAGAATTAGAGACTATTGTTTTCAATAATTCTTCCGACCAATTTACATCAACGTATGCATCATTATTTAAAAGCGCGACATATCTATAATCTTCTATTGTTTTCTTTAGTCCCGCATTGACCCCACCGGCAAAACCAAGATTTATTGAATTGGCAATGATATTAATATTTTTGAATTTGTTTTGTAGAAATTCGAGCGAACCATCAGTCGATCCGTTTTCTACGACAACAACGTCCACTTTCTTTTTTTGGATTAATAAAGAATCGATACATTTGGCAATCTTATCCTTGCCATTCCAGTTTGGTATGATTACGCAGAGCTCTGATCTTATCGACATTTTATTCCTTTTTATCTATAATTATCATATCAAATGTTAAATAAAATATTCTCTAAACAAAACAGAGCTTTAACTCGAGAGCTTGTTATAACAGACTTCAAGCTTAAGTATCAGGGTTCGGTCCTGGGATATGTCTGGTCTCTGCTTAAGCCCTTGTTACTATTCATTATTCTCTACATTGTATTTATAAAGTTTTTAAAAATTGGCAACGGCATACCTCATTACCCAATATACTTATTGCTTGGCATAATATTGTGGAATTTTTTTTCAGATCTTACTCTACAGGGCTTAACATCTGTGGTAGGTAGAGGTGACCTTATTAGAAAAGTAAAAATACCTAGGTGGATCATAGTTTTCAGTAGTAGTATTTCTGCTCTTATTACTTTTATGCTTAATTTTACTGTGGTGATTGCATTCATGATATTTAGTAATGTTTCAGTAAACTGGAATGTTTTATGGCTCCCCCTGTATCTACTTGAAATATATATATTTGCTTCAGGGATAAGCCTATTCCTAGCTGCGGCATATGTTAAGTTTAGAGACATAGGCTATATTTGGGAGGTTGTACTGCAGGCCGGATTTTATCTGACTCCGATTCTATATCCTCTAAGCAAAATATCTAATATTAGTTTTCAGAAATTGATAATAACAAATCCAGTAGCACAAGTAGTTCAAGGTATGAGATACTCTTTGATAACTAAGGAAACTATTACAAGTGAAAGAATTTTCAATTCAGGTCTATATTCATTAGCGCCTTTTGTAATAGTTGTTGTAGTGTTTGGTTTGGGTGCAATTTATTTTAAGAAACAAGCGCGATATTTTGCGGAGAACATATAAATGCAAGAAATTATTAGAGTTGATGGATTAACAAAGAGGTTTAAATTGCCTCACGAGAGAATAAATTCTTTAAAAAGTTCTCTAATAAACTTGTTTAGTAATGGACGCTTAAATTACGAGATCCAAACAGTACTGGATGATATTTCTTTTAAAGTTAATAAGGGTGATTTTTTTGGAATAGTGGGAAAGAACGGCTCCGGAAAAAGTACTCTATTAAAGCTTCTTGCGGGAATTTATTATCCAACAAATGGAAGTGTGCAAGTAGATGGTAAGGTAACTCCTTTTATTGAGCTAGGCGTTGGTTTTAATCCGGAACTTAGCGGCCGGGACAATGTATTTCTAAATGGAGCACTCCTCGGATTTACACGTAAACAAATGGAGGTTATGTACGACGACATAGTTGCGTTTTCTGAACTTGAAAGATTTATGGATCAAAAGTTAAAGAATTATTCTTCTGGGATGCAAGTAAGACTAGCTTTTAGCATTGCCATAAAGGCACAAGGAGACATATTAATTCTAGATGAAGTGCTTGCCGTTGGAGATGAGTCCTTTCAGAGAAAGTGCTTCAATTATTTCGATCAGGTGAAAAAGGAGAAGAAAACAGTGATACTGGTAACTCATGATATGAGCTCAATAAAGCGATTTTGCAATAACGGTATATTATTAGACAAGGGTAAAATTATAGCTTCTGGTAATCCGCAAGAGATATCGAGTGGTTATGAAAAATTAAACGAAGTATAGAAATATAGATGATCAAAAAAATTTACGATTGACTATGATTAA
>Ga0208870_1000007_pt1 | contig 82394 bp, 94 predicted proteins | sample CryBogCBE27Aug07_FD_184590 | JGI IMG/M metagenome (GOLD analysis project Ga0208870, IMG submission 184590) | Freshwater microbial communities from Crystal Bog, Wisconsin, USA - CBE27Aug07 (SPAdes) | ecosystem: Environmental > Aquatic > Freshwater > Lake | place: Crystal Bog, Wisconsin, USA...
TACACAGGATACACTGGAGTCACAGGATACACCGGATTTACAGGGTACACAGGCTACACGGGAGTGACCGGTTACACTGGTTTCACTGGCTTTACCGGGTACACAGGTTACACTGGAGTGACTGGTTACACTGGTTTCACTGGATTTACCGGGTACACAGGCTACACTGGAGTGACTGGTTACACTGGTTTCACAGGTTACACAGGGTACACAGGTTATACCGGAGTGACTGGTTACACCGGATTTACCGGGTACACGGGGTACACCGGTCTTGGATACTATGGGCTAACAAGCTCTACGTCTGTAGCAATAGGAACAGGATTGAAAGGAGGAATTACTACCAACTTAGCAACCGGAACTCAGACTGCATTTACTTCAGGCCAGCGCGTGCGTATGTTCAGTACCGCAACTCCTGCGAACTATATGGAAGGATTGATTTCGGGATTTACAGGAACTGCTCTCACACTCAACGCAGATGCCGTAGGAGGAAGTGGTACACTTGCAGCTTGGACGTTTACTGACGCAGGAAACGTAGGCGCGACGGGATACACCGGATTCACGGGCTACACCGGCTATACCGGCTATACAGGATATACTGGAGTGACTGGATACACTGGTTTCACTGGATTTACCGGGTACACGGGCTACACTGGAGTCACAGGTTACACTGGTTTCACCGGATTTACTGGCTACACTGGCTACACTGGAGTCACAGGTTACACGGGCTTTACCGGATACACTGGCTACACAGGGTACACTGGAGTCACAGGTTACACTGGTTTCACAGGATACACTGGCTACACTGGAGTCACAGGGTACACTGGCTTTACCGGCTATACAGGATACACTGGAGTTACTGGATACACTGGCTTTACTGGTTTTACCGGGTACACAGGTTATACTGGGTACACTGGAGTGACTGGATACACTGGATTTACCGGGTACACAGGATACACAGGATACACTGGAGTCACAGGATACACCGGATTTACCGGGTACACAGGCTACACTGGAGTGACCGGTTACACTGGTTTCACTGGCTTTACCGGGTACACGGGCTACACTGGAGTGACTGGATACACTGGTTACACTGGTTTCACCGGATACACAGGTTACACTGGAGTGACTGGTTACACTGGTTTCACCGGATTTACCGGGTACACAGGCTACACTGGAGTGACTGGATACACTGGTTTCACTGGATTTACCGGGTACACAGGATACACTGGAGTCACAGGATACACCGGATTTACCGGGTACACAGGATACACTGGAGTCACAGGATACACCGGATTTACAGGGTACACAGGTTACACTGGAGTGACTGGTTACACTGGTTTCACCGGATTTACCGGGTACACAGGCTACACTGGAGTGACTGGTTACACTGGTTTCACAGGTTACACAGGGTACACAGGCTACACTGGAGTGACTGGTTACACTGGTTTCACTGGTTACACAGGGTACACAGGCTACACTGGAGTGACTGGTTACACCGGATTTACCGGGTACACGGGGTACACCGGTCTTGGATACTATGGGCTAACAAGCTCTACGTCTGTAGCAATAGGAACAGGATTGAAAGGAGGAATTACTACCAACTTAGCAACCGGAACTCAGACTGCATTTACTTCAGGCCAGCGCGTGCGTATGTTCAGTACCGCAACTCCTGCGAACTATATGGAAGGATTGATTTCGGGATTTACAGGAACTGCTCTCACACTCAACGCAGATGCCGTAGGAGGAAGTGGTACACTTGCAGCTTGGACGTTTACTGACGCAGGAAACGTAGGCGCGACGGGATACACCGGATTCACGGGCTACACAGGTTACACTGGATTCACTGGATTCACCGGATACACAGGTTACACAGGTTTCACAGGATACACGGGATACACTGGCTACACCGGAGTCACAGGTTACACTGGTTTCACTGGATACACAGGGTACACCGGCTACACTGGAGTCACAGGTTACACCGGATTCACGGGATACACAGGGTACACAGGCTACACTGGAGTGACTGGATACACTGGATTTACCGGGTACACAGGATACACAGGATACACTGGAGTCACAGGATACACCGGATTTACAGGGTACACAGGTTACACAGGTTACACTGGAGTGACTGGGTACACTGGTTTCACAGGATACACAGGGTACACTGGAGTCACAGGGTACACTGGTTTTACAGGATACACTGGATTCACTGGCTACACGGGATACACCGGATACACTGGTGTGACTGGATACACTGGTTTCACAGGGTACACAGGTTACACAGGTTACACTGGAGTAACAGGTTACACCGGATTCACGGGATACACTGGGTACACCGGTTACACTGGAGTAACAGGTTACACTGGCTTTACTGGCTACACCGGTTACACTGGAGTCACAGGTTACACCGGCTTTACTGGCTATACAGGGTACACCGGGTACACTGGAGTCACGGGGTACACTGGTTTCACAGGATACACGGGATACACTGGCTACACCGGAGTGACTGGTTACACTGGTTTCACTGGATACACAGGGTACACCGGCTACACTGGAGTCACTGGAGTCACAGGTTACACTGGCTACACAGGATACACTGGAGTGACTGGTTACACTGGTTTCACCGGATTTACCGGGTACACAGGTTACACTGGAGTGACTGGATACACTGGCTTTACTGGAGTCACAGGGTACACAGGATACACTGGCTACACTGGAGTGACTGGATACACAGGTTTCACAGGATACACGGGATACACTGGCTACACCGGAGTCACAGGTTACACAGGCTTTACCGGGTACACCGGGTACACTGGCTACACTGGAGTGACTGGATACACAGGTTTCACAGGCTACACTGGCTACACGGGTTACACCGGAGTGACTGGTTACACTGGTTTCACTGGATACACAGGCTACACTGGAGTCACTGGCTACACTGGTTTCACCGGCTACACAGGATACACTGGCTACACCGGAGTGACTGGATACACCGGATTCACGGGATACACAGGGTACACAGGATACACCGGAGTCACAGGTTACACTGGATTTACTGGCTACACCGGATACACTGGAGTCACAGGGTACACTGGTTTCACAGGATACACTGGCTACACCGGAGTGACTGGATACACCGGATTCACGGGATACACAGGGTACACAGGATACACTGGAGTCACAGGTTACACTGGCTACACAGGATACACTGGAGTGACTGGATACACTGGTTTCACAGGATACACAGGGTACACAGGGTACACTGGAGTCACAGGTTACACTGGCTTTACCGGATACACAGGGTACACTGGCTACACTGGAGTGACTGGATACACAGGTTTCACAGGATACACTGGCTACACGGGTTACACCGGAGTCACAGGGTACACCGGATTTACCGGGTACACCGGGTACACCGGAGTCACCGGTTACACTGGTTTCACAGGATACACTGGCTACACCGGAGTCACAGGTTATACTGGCTTTACCGGGTACACAGGATACACTGGCTACACTGGAGTGACTGGATACACTGGCTTTACCGGGTATACGGGTTACACTGGAGTCACCGGTTACACTGGTTTCACAGGATACACTGGCTACACCGGAGTCACCGGTTACACTGGTTTCACAGGATACACTGGCTACACTGGCTACACCGGAGTCACAGGTTATACTGGCTTTACCGGGTACACGGGTTACACCGGGTACACCGGAGTCACAGGTTACACTGGATTTACAGGATACACGGGGTACACTGGCGTCACTGGATACACCGGGTACACTGGAGTCACAGGTTACACGGGGTATACGGGGTACACCGGACGCACGGGATACACGGGCTACACGGGATTTACGGGGTACACGGGATACACGGGCCCGGCCGGCTCGACGGGCATTGCGACGCTCATCACTGACCCCAACACCGTGCTGTACTTGGGTCAAATCGGGTACTCGACCACCGGAACCACGGGAAATGCGATTCCCACGACGCAGCTCGGCAACATTGCCCGCGTGGATTCGTACTACGGCAACGATTCCACAGGTACTGTTGGTGGACTGCCGTTTGCGTCGGTAGGCGCAGCAATTACGGCGATAGGGTCGTCGACTGGAAAAACCATCTGGGTTCTGCCGGGAACGTACAACTTATCTGCCGGAATCACCGTTCCGTCCGGGTGTGCTCTGCGAGGCCTCAATACCCAAACCTGCGTCCTGCAGATGCTCGGAGTCGCGGCAAATACGACACTGCTCACGATGGGCGAAAACTGTCGCGTCGAAGACTTGACGTTGAAACTCACGTCTGCGGGACATTATACGCTGAAAGGTATAGTATTCGGAGGCACAACCACGGTGACCTCGAAGTTGCGCACGTGCGTGCTCACGGTTGATAACTCGGCAGCCACTGCGGGCGGAACGTCGAACGTTTATGGCGTAGAATGTTCTGGAACGGGAACTTTGGGTGCCGCGTCGTTCTCGTTCAACTGTTTGAAAGGATCGACGATCAACGTGTACTCAAACGGCAGCGGCAATAAACGCGGAGTTTTAGTCAGCAACACAAACATCGTAACCACTCGTGATACAAATGTGTACGTCGCCGCACCTGCAACGCCGAGCTCGGGGACGGGATCGTACGTCGGCGTAGAAACTGCCGACCCGGCAAACACCGGATCCATCCAGCTGCGGTCCACAACTATAGGAATAGTTACACCTACGACTGGGTCAACGTATACGGCCTCCGACATTCTGCAGACCAATCCGGCCACAATTACCGATCCCGGGTACCTTGCTTCGGCGGGAATTCAGATTGGTCCGGGCGTGGATTTAGTCACAAAAACTGCGGGCGGTAAGGGATTTTCTACCTACAATTATCCTACTGAATTATTTTACGCAGTACAGGGATATCTGAATAATAGCGGAACAACGGCGGGAGGATACTTGTGGCCCGGAACTCTTGCGGCTAATTCGGGAACGGGACAGTTTATTCAGTACCCTGATGTGACCACACCTCCGGCCGCATACCGTATCCAGCAACCTACAATTTTATGCGGGATGTCCGTGAATGCACTTTCTGCGCCAGGAACGGGACACACGACAACCGTTCTCGTTCGCCGAACGCCGAAGGCCGGAACAATTGCCGACACGGTGTTCACATTGACCTTATCGGGAACAGATACGTATGCGTCCTTTTATTCCGGATCTGTAACATTCGGAGCAGGCGATTTGATTCATGTATGGACGACATACGACTCGGGAGCAAACGCGACGTCAGATTTGAGTGTTCAATTAGATTGTTTCTAAATATGGATTAGAAGTAAGTGAACCATGGCGTTGCTGTACGAGTACGTCAAGATCGGCGACGGCACGAGCAAATGGTCGGATTTGCCGTACGTGACCGGCATCCAAGGTAATCAGGGCATTCAGGGCATCCAAGGATCTACCGGTCCTACTGGCGCAGCGGGTCAGAACGGAACGTCCGGAGGTCTCACCGTGTTCCTCGACCTGGCGGCAAGCACCAGCACCATCCCGTCTTCGGGCTCGCTCGTTGTTTCGGCGAATACGGGAACCCAAACGGTCGAAACCATCGCAGGCCCGCTCACAAATTCGCAGCTGGCGGTCTTCACCAGCACCAACACGTTTTTCACGTCCACGGGAATTCCTGCCGGACTCTGGGATCTGAATTTGTACGCGTACGTCGCGAGCGCCGCAACGCTGTGTAATTTATATTTGATTCTGAAAGAGTACAATTCCGCGGGCACGACCCTCATAGGCACAATCGCGACCGGTACGATTGGGACGGCCACGACCGTGACTGCGACAACGTCTCCCCAGTTATATACGTACTCCCTCTACGTTCCCACCTACGCCTTGGCCAGCACCTCAAGCACTCTGCGCGTGGAAGTATGGGGCGCGGTCGCTGCGGCGAACACCATGTACTTCGGCTTCCGCGACGGCACGCCCTCCCACGTCCACAGCACGCTCGCGCAGCAGGCCGGGCCCATTGGTCCCACCGGCCCCCCGGGATACACGGGCTACACGGGCTACACCGGCTACACTGGAGTGACTGGATACACCGGCTTTACTGGCTTTACCGGATACACCGGCTACACCGGGGTGACTGGGTACACGGGCTACACTGGGTTTACCGGATATACTGGCTTTACCGGGTACACGGGATACACCGGAGTGACCGGGTACACCGGCTTTACCGGATACACGGGATACACTGGACCAGCCGGGTCTACAGGTATCGCAACGCTGATAACTGATCCCACTACAGTTTTGTATCTTGGCCAAATAGGGTACTCTACCACCGGAATAATACCATTGATTGGAACGACGGGATACACGGGGTACACTGGGTACACTGGGTACACCGGGTACACCGGAGTCACCGGATACACTGGATTTACCGGGTACACTGGGTACACCGGGTACACCGGAGTCACCGGATACACTGGATTTACCGGGTACACTGGGTACACCGGGTACACCGGAGTCACCGGATACACTGGATTTACCGGGTACACTGGGTTCACTGGTTTCACCGGATACACTGGATTTACCGGCTTTACTGGGTACACTGGGTTCACTGGTTTCACCGGATACACTGGATTTACCGGGTACACGGGGTACACCGGGCTTGGATACTATGGGCTAACAAGCTCTACGTCTGTAGCAATAGGAACAGGATTGAAGGGAGGAATTACTACCAACTTAGCAACCGGAACTCAGACTGCATTTACTTCAGGTCAGCGCGTGCGTATGTTCAGTACCGCAACTCCTGCGAACTATATGGAAGGATTGATTTCGGGATTTACAGGAACTGCTCTCACACTCAACGCAGATGCCGTAGGAGGAACTGGTACACTTGCAGCTTGGACGTTTACTGACGCAGGAAACGTAGGCGCGACGGGATACACAGGTTTTACAGGGTACACTGGGTACACTGGAGTCACAGGGTACACGGGATTTACCGGATTCACGGGCTACACGGGCTTTACCGGATTTACCGGCTACACGGGGTACACTGGAGTCACAGGATACACGGGATTTACCGGATTCACTGGCTACACGGGCTTTACCGGTTTCACAGGCTACACTGGGTTCACTGGTTTCACCGGATACACGGGCTTTACCGGATTTACCGGGTACACGGGGTACACTGGAGTCACAGGATACACCGGATTTACCGGGTACACGGGGTACACGGGAGTGACCGGTTACACTGGTTTCACTGGCTTTACCGGGTACACAGGCTACACTGGAGTGACTGGATACACTGGATTTACCGGGTACACAGGCTACACCGGAGTGACTGGATACACGGGGTACACTGGCGTGACTGGTTATACTGGAGTCACTGGACCCACGGGGCCAGGGTACCCTCTTGTGTCGGAGAACTTTATGATCGCCATGGGTGTAGGAACAAATAGTATAGCCTATTCCTACGATGGAATTATTTGGTCGGGGCTTGGAACATTAGGATTTACAAATTCTGCAAACAACTCATTAACTGGGCTGGGATGGAACGGGATTTTATGGCTAGCAGGAGGTGGGTTGACGTCTGGTGGGGTGAATTCACTTGCCTCCAGTTCTGATGGACTCAACTGGACTTTATTCGGCAATAGTATATGGAACAGTGCGGGAGGAGGAGCGGCTTGGAACGGGACATTGTGGGTTGCTGTTGGAGGGAGTGCTCCAAGTAGCAATTCGGTCTGTTATAGCTATGACGGAAAAAGCTTCGGTGGCTCGCAGCCGTTTAGCGTTGCTGGATGTGATGTAGCTTGGAACGGATCGTTGTGGGTTGCTGTTGGATATACCACAAACCGTATTATATACAGTTACAACGGAATAGCGTGGACTGCATCGACCAGCGGAAATTCTCTTATTACGACGACTGGGTATGGTGTAGCTTCGAACGGGTTTTTGTGGGTGGTGGTTGGACAAGGTACAAATTCGATTGTTACCAGTACTGACGGAATTACCTGGACGGCACGCACTTCGCCGTTTACGTCTATAGGATATGGCGTTGCCTGGAACGGATCGTTGTGGGTGGCGGTTGGAAACGGTGCGAACGGAATAGCCACCAGTTCGGATGGATTAACCTGGACAGGAAGGACTTCGCCGTTTAGTACCACAGGACGTGGTGTGGCCTGGAACGGGTCTTTGTGGGTTGCGGTTGGACAGGGAACAAATACAATCGCTACCAGTCCTGACGGAATTACCTGGACGCCACGGAGTTCGCCGTTTACTACGTCTGGGTTATCAATCAAGTCCCGCACAGTTTTGCCCTACGTTGGAACGAGTCCGTTCAGTATCGGTCCTACAGGATATACCGGGTACACTGGCTTTACAGGCTTTACAGGGTACACTGGCTTTACAGGGTACACTGGCTTTACTGGCTTTACGGGATACACTGGCTTTACTGGCTTTACAGGGTACACTGGCTTTACAGGCTTTACAGGGTACACTGGCTTTACAGGCTTTACAGGGTACACTGGCTTTACGGGTTACACGGGGTACACGGGCCCGGCGTATACGCGGATAACGACGGCCAACGTAACGGGCACATATTTAGGGGCGGCATCCACTCCGGCCATCAGTACGTCAACGTACTCGACCTACTACTACATCACAAACTCGGGCTTTACGGGCATTGGATTACCGACTTCGACACCGACGGATGCGGGCGCATACTGGGTCTTGCGAAACAATACAGCAACGTATTTGTCCGTTGCAGTGTCGGCATCTTCAAATTTGCCGACGCCCATCGTCATTCCGCCGAGCAACTCGGTGGAGATCGTCCAGACCGGCATCGGCGGAAGTACCGGATATATTCTGTTCTAATTTGATAAGATGTCTCTGGGAACTACACTCTCAAAAACCATCTGGCCATTTTCGCCGCAATGCGTCCCGAACCTTCTGCTGTGGATTGATGCGGCGGATACGTCATCGTACACACCCTCTGCTGCGATTACAACATGTCGTAATAAAGGGTACTCGTCTGGAAACACATCAGTCACAGGAACAGTCAACGCCACGTCCACCACAATCAATTCCCTTCCGGCATTCGCATTTGCCATCAATACGGTCATGTTGTGTCCCAGCATGACGTTCACACAAACGACTCGCACAGTGTTTGTGGTTGTGAATATTGGAGCGTCGGGTTCTACGCGCACATTCATGACGGGCGGAGCAAACACCACCGACGTACAGTTGAGCAGCGTAAGCACCGATTTGCGGTTGTCTCAGAACAACACAGTCGTATACGCTGTAACCTCGCCATCTCCCTTTTTCAGCACGACAAGTATTGTGTGCGCCACCACGTTATCGGGGAGTTCCGGTCTATTCATTAACGGAACGTCCCAAACTTTAGCCACGAACAATACCCTCGCGTACGCTGCAGCCACGACGACGCAGCAACAGCTGGGGCTGAATTCTACCGCCACGTTCACTCTGGGCGAAGCAATGATCTTTGACGGCGCGATTACCGATATTGATCGTCGTAATGTAGAAGGATATTTATCCAAAAAATGGGGATTGCAGTCGTTATTGCCAGCAACACATCCGTACTATAATAACGCAACGTGGGGAGTCTCACAACCGTTCAACCGATTCTTTTCTCCAGTAGATATTACGGGATGCCAATTATGGATTGACGCGTCAGATGCTGCAACTGTCACCGGAACGACGAGTGTCACAAATGTGGTCGACAAGTCAGGTAACAACGTTGTTCTTTCATCGGCAACTGGATTCAGTTACCCGAACAATACGTTTAATAATAGTGTGGGAAGATACCCTTCGTTTTACAATCCTATTTCCGCATATACAGGAACAGGATCGAATTACACGCTCGGAATAAACAATTCATTTGCCCAAACAACTCCATTCACCGTCTTTTTTGTGGCGCACTATACGGCAGCCAGCAATTTTTCAGGGTACATTATGGACTCTGGTTCCACGTCAACGGGCCGCCCGTACACATACACCCAAACTATTCAAACACCATTTGGAACTGCGTCGACTGGTGTACTCACAAGCCCATGTGTTGTCTCTATGAACTGGATTACAGGTACGACAACATCCCAAGTGTTCGTGAATGGCGCGCTCAACTATTCGGGTACTCTTGGTGCATTAACCACAACTGGTATAACAGTCGGTAACCGATTCTCACTCAACGAATCATGGCCAGGACATATTTGCGAACTTATTTGGTACAGTGGAACTTTGAACAGCAGCCAACGTCGTCAGGTAGAATCGTACCTTGCATTTAAATGGGGTCTAACAACAAGTTTGGTCGCTGGTCATCCCGGTAAAACCTTGCCGGCATTCCAAACGATGTTCAGTCCAAAATCAGTATCTGGTCTTCAATTATGGCTGGATGCGGCAGATTATAACAGCATAGTGTTATCGGGGGCAAACGTTACGACGTGGCGAGACAAGTCTGGGAATGGTTATAACGGAACGGCCACGGGAACAATCACAGTCAACCCAAATGGAATGGGAACCAATCTTCCCGCAATGACGTTTACGAACACCCAGTGGTTTCTTGGAAGCATGAGTATCTCGACAAGTACATTGAGTATTTTTGCAGTGTACAATATGAGTTCATCAAGTGAGGCGTCTGCACGTATAATAGGTTTGGGCGCACCAAATACGAACGATTACAATAGCACTACTTATATGGGTTTATTGAGGCAGACGAATAATATTGGACCGTACCGAAACAGCGGGTTCCCTGTAAGTGTTCCTATCGCTTACAGTACTCCTAGCCTTATAAGTTCATGGTATGATGCAACAACCGTTAACGTAACTGCGAACGGCACCCTGGCGCCAACGTCATCCGGATTTGCGGCAGTAACATTCGGTATAACGTCATACGCTGTAGGCAATAATACGAACACCACAGATGTGAATGGACCCTTTTACGGATTCATTGGAGAGATATTGGTGTACAATACATCGTTGACGACCGCCCAGCGCCAGCAAGTGGAAGGATACCTTGGAGACAAATGGAATCTGCAACCTTTATTTCCGGCTGCGCACGCATACAAGAAATCGTTGTCTTAAGCGGGCGCTTTCGACACAACGATCGACACCGAGTTTCCGCTGAGCGTGTACGAAAACAGCATGCCCTGGTAATAATTCTGAAAGTTGGAGGCGAGCGTCATGATCTCTGAGCCGGTGAGGAACCAAATGTACCCCAGCAAATTCCGCGACACTCCGTCGGAGCACGTGGGCGGAAGAGACAGCGTGGCGCTCAACACTCCGTAATCGTGCGGAAACCCGGCGGACGCCCACTGCAGCAAGCTGGATTGTATGTTGGTCGTGGCCGGCGACATAATTGGGCCCAGTGCCGCCCTGTCCACGGACTCCGTGTAGAGGAGTGCCGTGTGTGAGGCCAGGAGATCGTCTATCGTCGTGATGTATACAGGACCCGTCGAACCCGTATCGCCCATTTTATGCTTAACCATACAAAAACGACCAGCTTTATTTGAGCTCACGCAAAGCTGGTATGTTTAGAGAGCATTGGGGTTCTTTGTACGAATTCAAGCAGCCTTGGCGGGGGTCTTTCTCGCGAACAGCGACGGGCAGCATTTCTTGACGTCGGCCACAACGACAGCCTCGACTTTTGCGATTTCCTTTAGGGCAAGCTCCTCGACCTTCGCAACGTCCGAGAGCACGGCCTTCTTGAGTTCAGCCTTGACGAAATCGACCGCCCTGATGACGTGGGGGAGGGCGTCGTCGCACCAATCGATCGCGGTAACGCGTACATCCGCCGGAAGATTAGCCGCCCGAATCTCGGCCTTCAGCTCGTCAACAACCTTCTTGATCTTGTCATCCAGAGACAGCTCTGCCTGTAGTTCCGCCACGGAAATCTTTGATAGTGCCAGCTTTAGAAGATCAGACGCGTCAGCAAAATCTAAAGTCTTACCTGCGGGCGTAACCGTAACCGTCTCTACCGGAACTGCCTTGGTCGTTGCAGACGTAGACGTAGATGCTGATGGTGTATCGGACATTTTGTTACTACCGGATAATTATTCTGTCCAGTTATTCGGCAGTCTGTTTGGGACACGACGAGCATCCGGGCTTGGGATCGGCGACTTTAATCTGTGATGAAATTGAGTAAGCGTAAAGTCCAACCACTAGTAGAGCACCCAGACCCATCAGGATAGTCGTCCAAGAGATCGTGAACATTTATTATTTACACATACCGGAATCTATAATTTTAAACCGAATGAACTCTCATCTCCTCGATAACTTTTATGTTATCGCGGTGATGACGAACCCTGAGCGTTACAAGAAGCGCCCACAGCTATTTCGTGAGTTTCAGGCACGAATGGCGAAGTACAGTGCAAAACTGTATGTCGTAGAGGGTGCGTATGGCGACCGCGAGTTCGAGGTGACTGAAGCGGAGAATCCTCGGCATATTCAGGTTCGTACCGACTCTGAGCTCTGGCATAAGGAGAATCTCATCAATATCGGTATTTCTCGTCTGCCTCCTAACTGGGAGTACGTTGCTTGGCTGGACGGCGATATTGATTTTGTTCGTCCCGATTGGATGGAGGAGACGGTTCATGAGCTCCAGCATCATCCAGTAGTTCAGATGTTTGAGGATGCGGTAGATCTCGGCCCCAACCACGAAATTATGAATACTGCTAAGGGATTTGCTTTCTGCTACAAGAACGGCGAGCCTTATGGAAAGATGGTATCCAAGTTGGCCGAGCATGAGGGATGTGAACTACCGGAGGAGTACTATGAGGCAGAGTATGGTAATGGCATTTATTGGCACCCTGGGTATGCATGGGCTGCGACGCGCGAGGCTGTGAACACTATGGGCGGTCTATTTGACTACGGTATTCTAGGCGCTGGAGATCATCATATGGCCTGTGCGCTTATTGGTGAGGCTCATCGCTCAATTCCCAAGGGCGTACACCCACATTACCGTCAGCTCGTCATGAACTGGCAGGAACGTGCACTGCGTCTCCACAAAAATATTGGGTACGTCAAGGGTACTATGTACCACTTCTGGCACGGTAAGAAGCGCGACCGCAAGTACCGCGATCGTTGGGCCATTATGCTGGACAATAAGATTGATGTTCTGGCCCATGTCCACAAGGACTGGCAGGGTATGTGGACACTGTACCCAGGCCATGATCAGTTCCGCGACGATCTCCGCACGTACTTCCAGTCCCGTAACGAAGATTCAATTGATAAGGTATGAGTGAGTTAGAATTACAAAAATAAACTCGCACTAACAAGTGGTTCCTTAGCTCAGTGGTAGAGCGTTTGGCTGTTATGTATGCCGTTGGAACCGAAAGGTCGCAGGTTCAATCCCTGCAGGAACCGTTTTAAGGAAGGTAACTTTTAAAGAATAATGGAATACGAATCTGATCGCGCACTCAATGACCCAAAACTAGAAGAGGCTAAACGCAAAGCCCTTTCTGATTTTGATACTTATTTTAACCTGAAAGGTGAAGAGCCAGATACGAGTGGAGTTGAAAAGACGTACCAGTCTCGTATTCATGGTGTTCCAGTAGATGAGGCTCAGGGCTTCTGGATTAATGGTGGCAAGACCGGTGGAAAAAAGGACGAGGCACTTCCCAAGCCGGAAACGTTTGATCATGATCTCCCATCTCTTCTAAAAAATGGACCAACAGATCTTCCTAAAGGCGATTGGGCAGAATCAAAATTAACGCCTGCCGAAATTGAGGAGCGGATGAAGGCTCACGATTTTCCAGTCACTGAGATCAGCGTTGAAGAGTTCAACAAGGGAGTCAACATCGGTCCAAACAACGAGCCAGTGTATCGGCAAGTGTTTCCCGAGGATAACATGGCGTAGTTATCGATAACCAGCTTACGCGCTACGAACGTATACGTAATAACATGGGTATTCCCTTTTATTTTGCGAGCCTCATCAAGTCCCATCGTGGCATAACCGACAGCGTAAAACGTGGACTTCCACTTGAAGTTGACGTTTTAGGTGTAGATTTTAACTGTTTGATTCATCGGTACCTCAAAGAAGATCGACCCATTGAGTCGATTATTGAGGCGTTCGTGTACCTATTGGAACACGTATGCAAAGCCAAGAAGGTTCTCATTGCTCTGGACGGTCTAGTTCCGTACGCAAAAATCGTGCAGCAGCGGTATCGTCGCATGAAGATCAAGGAGGAAACGGCATTTGACCGCAACCTCATTTCGCCGGACACGCCGTACATGCGGGAGCTGGAGGCCGCGCTCGTCGCAAGATTCCCGTACGCCGACATCAGTAAGACGACGTGCCCCGGCGAAGGCGAGCACAAGCTCATGCTGGACTTGAAACGTATCCCGGAGGCGGAGCGGCAGTCCGTGTGCATCTACGGTCTGGACGCCGACCTCATCCTCATCTGCCTGCAGAACAAATCGCTGTCGAGCCCGGGCAAGATGCACCTCCTGCGCGAGAGCGCGGAGTTCGACGACCCGAAGCTCAAGACCGCAGAGTTCGCGACGATGGACATTTGGGGCCTGGCCTCGCAGCTTCCACTGCCCATCGAGCAGTACATGGCCTTGTCCATGCTGTGTTTCGGTAACGACTTCATGCCGAACCTGGGCATGTTTTCTTTGCGCGAGGACGGATACAATCGCGCGCTCCATTTCTACCAGGCGTGCGGGCAGCCCGACCTGCTCACGCCGGAGGGGAGGCGCACGTTTCTAACGTATTCGGCCGAGCGGGAGATGGGTGTGCTTCGGGAGCGCATAACGCTTCGGAAACGGCCGGAGGAAAAAGCCGTGCTGGGAAAGGACCAGTCCCAGTTTTCGCGGAAGTACGGCCTCCACATCCTGGACGGCGTGCTGGACATGAAGCCGGTGGTGGCCGCGTACTGGACGACATTTCACTGGACGCACCACTACTTTGTACAGAGCTCGCCTGTGAACTGGGGGTGGTACTATCCTTATGCGGACGCCCCACTCGTCTCCGATATTGTGAAATACGCGGAGTCGGGTGTTCAAAAGGGGCGCTTGAACTTCACGGTGGCCGACCAGCTGCATTTCATTATGCCCGCCGCGTCCCTGAAGAAGACCCGCAGGCGCGTAAAGTATCCTGATGAGATGCACGACGAGACGACTCGGAGCCCCTGGATGAAGCGGCACGAATGGGAAATGAAGCCCCGGATTTCGCTCCCTTGGAACCCTACCGCCCAGTTAACGAGAATTTCCCCCCTCGCATCTTGAACCCCACGTTGATCGGCGCACCGCTCGACGTTACGCCCGGCAACACTAATCCGTTCGATCCTCTGGTCGGAGTGATCGGCTGGAGAACGTCGGCCTCGGGAAACTCTAAGTCGGCAAGCGACGCTTCGCGCGGAGTCCAGTATTCCGTATTAATCTTGACCATTTCGCGGACGGATCGAGACATCATGAATCCTTCGGCCGTGGGCTCTCTTGCCCAGTTCTTCTGGAGGTACGTTAAATATTGGATGCGGTAGGTCGCGAGATCCGTGACTCTGGACGCGTACCTTAGGGCAGTCAAGCATTCTGATACGGACGGAAGTAGGGGTTTATCTAGACGCATATTCACCGTATTGTGTGCTCGGCACACGAACAAAAACAAGTCCGCCTTGCTGTCCGCCCACCGGGGATTCTTGGACACGTACGAATTGAAAATGGTCGCGAAATGGGATTTGCACGACGGACAGCTGATGGTTTCCGTAAACAGGTTCATAAAGGTTCGCAGAATAAGCTTGTCTGCGCCCGTGGGGTTCTCGGGGTAGTTCGCGGAGATGGAGTGTAGGGTCATCCACCCAAGCGGGCCCCAGATGCTCGTCATTAATTATTCGGCGGAAATGAAACCAGCCAACATTGCGCCGCTCAGCATGTCCCGCTTGATTTTCGCGGGGGTGGACTCGTTCTTCAGGAGGTCGTGTTTCCTGATCATTTCGTCGACCTGCTTATCCGTCATTTTCGATACTTTGCGCTTAATGGTTTTCCGGCGTTTCGTCTCTCCGCGCTCGGTGTACAGACGAATCGTGTGTCGGCGCATAGATTTCTTGAATGCCGGCGGCTTGGCCGGATCGGCGGTGGGGCGAACCTTGAACGTCTTCTTCATGATTCCGCGCGGAAATGTGCGCATACTCTTATGCTTTTTGTGCTTTGCGCCACCCTCGGGCGCGGGCGCGGGCGCGGGCGTTTTTACGGGCGGGTCGCCGTCGACCTTGACGACCTTGTACTCCGGCTTGGGTTGAGTCATCATGCAGTCCTCTTATTAGAAAACGAATAAATAGATTTACGGGAAAGCCAGTTCATAGAATCATCATGGAGTGGGACGCGATCAAGACGTATTTCAAGAATGGCGTCCCGCGACTGGTAGAGCATCAAGTCGAATCATTCGAGGACTTCGTGCGCAACAAGATTCCCCTCATCGTGTGCTCGACTGCCCCGATCGTGGTGTGGCACGAACAGGACGAGGCCACGAAGAAGTACAAGTACGAGTTCCGCCTGTCGTTCGAGAACATCTCCTACACGAAACCCCGCATCCAGGAGGCCACGGGGCGCATCAAGCCGATGTTTCCCCAGGACGCGCGCACCCGCAACTTCACGTACGCCGCGCAGATGTTCTCGGACATTCGGTTCACGGCGCGGTCCTACAAAGCCCCAACGTACCTGGAGTTCGAGGAGGAGGTCAAGGTGTTCGAAGGTGTGTCGCTCGGCAAGGTTCCGGTCATGCTCGGCTCGTCGCTGTGTATTATGAACGACTACCCCTTGTCCAAGGAAGAGATCGGCGAGTGCCCCTACGACCCGTTCGGGTACTTCCTGATCCACGGGTCGGAGCGCACGATTCTCAGCCAGGAGAAGGTCGCGGACAACCAGATCATGATCTTCTGGAACAAGAAGACCGCCTCCAAGTACACCTATTCGGCCGAGATGAAGTCGCTCCACGAATCGTTCACGACCCCGCCCAAGAAGCTGGAAGTCCGCATCTCCGCGAAATTCAATGGGTTCGGGTATCCTCTCACGATGTGCGTTCCCCGGTTCCGCGAAGACATTCCGCTGGGAGTTATGTTCCGGGCGTTCGGAGTGGAAAGCGATAAACAGATCGCCGACCTCATCTGGGGAACTGATGCCGACGATCGCCAGATTGGGATGTTGTCTGCGTCCTTCCGCGAGTGTGCCGACGTGAAAGTGTTTACCCGCACCGACGCGATCGAGTACCTCACCCATCACCTCCAGTATGGAACGACGCAGGACGACAAGAAGGCGTACGTCCGATCCCTTCTGGAGACCGAGTACCTTCCTCACGTCCGTTTCGGCGGGGACAAATCTCCGCTCCCGGTTCTGGAAGCCCGGAAGATCGTGCTCACGAGCTGGGTCGTACGTAAACTCCTGCTCACCCAAACCGGGGTGCTGAAAATCGACGATCGCGACGCGTACCCGAACAAGCGCGTCGTCACGACTGGCGCGCTCCTCACCCACCTCTTCCGCCAGCTGTTCCAGAAAGTGTGCAAGGATATTCGCTCCAAGTTTGTTCACGAGGTGAACAACGACACCTGGAAGAAGCGCGAGACTCCGCGGCCGCTCGAAGTTCTCAACATCAACAACCTCTACAAGATTTTGAAGGTGTCGACCATCGAGGGCAAGCTCAAGCAGGCGCTGGCGACCGGCAATTTCACGGTGCAGGGTTTGGGTACGTCCACAGTATCGACCGCCACCAAGATGGGCGTGTCTCAAGTGCTGAATCGCCTGTCGTATTCTGCGACACTGAGCCACGTGCGCCGAATCCAGACGCCGGTCGAAAAGTCGGGCAAGCTGCTGGCTCCGCGCAAACTCCACGGCACGTCTTGGGGATACGTGTGCCCCGTGGAAACTCCGGAGGGTCATTCGGTGGGTATTGTGAAGTCCATGTCCATGCTGACCTCCATCACGCAGCACAGCCCATCCATCATCGTCCTAACGTTCCTGCAAGACCAGCCGGGCATTGAGTGGGTCGCGAGCATCAAGAACTACGAAGGAACCATGATTATTCTGAACGGAGTTGTGATCGGGTACACGAAAACGCCCTCCGATCTACACGCGGCGCTGCGTAAAGGAAAGCAGGCGTTCAAACTCCACCCTCATTCGGGCATTTCGTGGAACATTTACCAGAAAATCATCAATATCGAGACGGACGGCGGCCGGTTCGTGCGCCCGCTGTTCCGGGTAGAAAAGGGCGCGATTCTGCCGCGACCCGAGACGTCCGAGGAGTGGAACGATTGGGTTCGGTCGTGTATCGAGTACATCGATCCCGCCGAGACGGAGGTCATCAAGATCGCGATGCTTCCTGCGGACATTGAGAATACGCACACCCACTGCGAGATCCACCCTACCCTGATTCTGGGTCATATGGCGTCCAGCATTCCCTTCTCCGACCACAACCAGTCGCCGCGCAACACCTATCAGTCCGCGATGGGCAAGCAGGCGATGGGCATCTTCGCGCGCAACTACGCGAAGCGACTGGACAAGAACGGATACATTCTCTGCTCGCCCATGCGCCCATTCGTGGAAACTCGGATGATGAACATTCTCAACACCCACGAGATGCCGTCTGGGGACAACGTGATTGTGGCCATCGGGATTTATGGCGGGTACAACCAGGAGGATTCCGTCATTATGAACCGCGCGTCGGTCGACCGCGGGATGTTCCGCACGCTGTACTACACCATCTACAAGGACGAAGAGCACCGCAACGTGTCGTCGGGCAAGGAGGAGAAGTTCGCCAAGCCCCGCCGCGAAAACACGCGCGGCTTCAAGACCTCAGCCTACCACGCCATCCAGGACAACGGCGTCCCGGCCATGAACTCGTACATCAAGGAGAACGACGTCATCATCGGCAAGGTCGTGAGCCTGAAGAACGACGCGAACGGGTACGCGTTCCGCGACGCGTCCACGATCCACCGCAATTCCGAGACGTGCCGCGTCGACGGCGTGTGGAACGAGAAGAACTCGGACGGGTACCCGTTCGTCAAGGTTCGCGTGGTGTCCGAGCGCGTGCCCGAGATCGGGGACAAGGTGTCGTCGCGCCACGGCCAGAAAGGCACGTGCGGCATCATCTTGAACGAGGAAGATATGCCCTACACGGCCTCGGGTCTGCGGCCGGACATCATCATGAACCCCCACGCCGTTCCGTCGCGCATGACCATCGCACAGTTGATGGAGACCATGTACGGCAAAATTTGTGCGGAGAAGGGAACTCTGGGGGACGGAACGCCGTACTCCCACCTCAAGATCGGCAATTTGCGCGAGCAGCTCTTGGGGCTGGGCATGCACCCGTACGGCAACGAAATCATGTACAACGGCCAGACCGGCGAGATGATGGAGACCGAGCTGTTTATTGGGCCCACGTTCTACCAGCGCCTCAAGCACATGGTCATCGACAAGAAGCATTCGCGCAGCCGCGGCCCCATCGTGAGCCTTACGCGCCAGCCCTGCGAGGGCAGGTCGCGCGATGGCGGGTTGCGTGTCGGAGAAATGGAGCGCGACTGCATGCTGTCCCACGGCGTGGCGGTGTTCACGAAGGAGCGGCTAATGGACGTGTCTGACCCTTTCCGCACGGGCTTCTGCAAGACGTGCGGGACGCTGGCGGTCGTGAACCCCGAGGAGAACGTGTACCACTGCGGAAACTGCGGGCTGAAAACCCACTTCGAAATGAAGACCATTCCCTATGCCGTGAAACTGTGGTCGCAGGAGCTGGAGGCCATGCACATCGTTCCCCGGATGGTCTTCGAATAACTGATTTTAAGAACCCGCACCATATTCGTCAATGTTCGAGTTCATAGAAAAAGTTGTCTACATTAATTTGGATCACCGTGAAGATCGTAGACAGAGCATCGAGGAACAACTGAAAGTATTTCCATCGGACAAAGTTGTGCGGTTCTCGGCAATCAAGGATGAAGATGGAGCGCTGGGGTGTTGTAAGAGTCACGTAGCCGTCCTGGAAATGGCCATGCGAAATAAGTGGAAGAATGTGCTTATTCTGGAAGACGATGCGGTGTGGAATAAGTTCGAGGAAGGGTACGCCATTTTGGAGAAACTTGTGAAGAAACCGTACGACGTAATTCTGTTGGGGTCTTCATGTACCAAGTACGATAAGGATACTTACAAACTTCATCAAGGATATTGTGCAAACGCATACATCGTGTCCAGCCATTACTACGAAATCCTTCTTCACAATTTCAAGAACAGCTTGCAGGGGTTAATGGATACTCATTTGATCTACGTATACTCTATAGATATTTCTTGGATCTCATTGCAGGAACGGGATAATTGGTACTGTATTATACCTTGCTTGATGTACCAAATGGATTCGTGGTCAGACATCACGCACATTATGGAAACTCATCTAAATGCGGATGGAACAAATACGTTTCAGTTGTAATCAAGACCCATTTTAAGAATGTACAACATACACATCAATGTTCGAGTTCATAGAAAAGGTTGTCTATATTAATTTGGATCACCGCGAGGACCGCAGGAAAAGCATCAAAGAACAACTCAGCTTTTTCCCCTCGGGCAAGGTCGTGCGGTTCTCGGCAATCAAGGATGAAGATGGAGCGCTGGGGTGTTGTAAGAGTCACGTAGCCGTCCTGGAAATGGCTATTCGAAATAAGTGGAAGAACGTTATGATCGTAGAAGACGATGCGGTGTGGAATAAGATGGACGAAGGGCACGCCATTTTGGAGAAACTTGTGAAGAGGCCGTACGATGTGATTCTGTTGGGGTCTTCATGTACCCAGTATGATAAGAATACTTACAAAGTTCGAAGCGGCAATACGACTACCGCATACCTAGTATCGAATCACTACTACGAAATCCTTCTTCACAATTTCAAGAACAGTCTGCAGGGGTTGATGGATACTCATTTATCCCGCATCTACGCTATAGATAGGTTTTGGGTATCATTGCAGGAACGAGATAATTGGTACTGTATTATACCTTGCTTGATGTACCAAATGGTTTCGTGGTCTGATATTTCACAAGTTATGGAAACATCTCGACTTGCTGATGGAACGTATACATTTCAGTTGTAATCAAGACCCATTTTAAGGAAGAACACCATGCAAGAGTAATGTTTGAATTTATCGAGAAAGTTGTCTACATTAACTTAGATCATCGCGAGGACCGTAGACAGAGCATCGAGGAACAGCTGAACGTGTTTCCGCCAGACAAGGTGCTCAGGTTTCCCGCAATTAAAGACATCACTGGGTTAGTCGGATGTTGCAAGAGCCACATAGCCGTCCTGGAAATGGCCATGCGAAATAAGTGGAGGAACGTTCTCATTGTGGAAGACGACGCGGTGTGGAATAAGTTTGAGGAAGGGTACGCTTTGCTGGAGAAACTGGCGAAGAAACCCTACGACGTCATTCTATTAGGGTCGTCGTTAACCAAGTTTGATAAAGATACGTACAAGCTTCAAAATGGGTATACGACGACCGCATACCTCGTGTCCAGCCAGTATTATGAGATTCTTCTTCATAATTTTAAGAGTGGGCTGGCCGGCCTTATTCAAACGCAGCATGAAGTCCAGTATGCTCTCGATAAGTACTGGGTGAGCCTCCAGAAAACAGACAACTGGTACTGCGTGATTCCATGCTTGATGTACCAAGTGGAATCGTGGTCTGATATTACGAACAAGGTGGAAACAACGTTGGTAAAAACAACAGGCGAACCCACCTTTCAGATTTAAAGATATAGATATTTGTTAGGCAATGCTAACTATCCATAAAGGAGGCGGGCTAGGTAATCAATTATTTATGTTGGCGGCTACGGAGAGTATAGCCCAGGCATCGGGTCGCCAATTCTACTTTGATAATTTTGATATCGCAGACGGGAATCCGCATTCCCCAACCAATTACATGAACACAGTCTTCAAGAGGTGGAGGCAGTTCCACCGACCTGCGTCGTGTGAATACAAGTTGTGCGAGAGCAAGTATATGTACTCGACTCCTTGGGCTCATATTGTCCGGTCTCGTCCCGAAAAGGATATACGGCTCCAAGGATACTTCCAGAGATGGGAGTATATTCAACCGATCCGCGAACGGTTTATTGAGCGTCTGTCGTTCAATACCGATATACTCAAACAGTATCCCGATATTCAGAAATACATGTTTGTGCATGTTCGGGGAGGCGATTACATTGGAAGCTCGCTTCATCATGTAGATCTGCGGGACTACTATAAGAAATGTCTGGATTTGGTGCACCCCCAACCACTCATTCTGTTCACAAACGACAAACCCTATGCTATGACGATCATGGAGGGGCGGTCGTGCATTATTCCCGATGTAGGCGAAGAAGATGCGCTGCTGCTCATGTCAAAATGCAAGGGAGGAATCCTTGGGAATTCCACGTTTGCCTGGTGGGGCGCGTACATGAACCCCAACCGGCAGATCTTCATGCCGTCCAAATGGTTTCTCGATCCGAAGTACGATCCTTCCGGGTACTTTTTTCCGGGAGCAACAGTGGTAGAAGTCTGATGACTAGTTTCTGCGATACAGATAATGTTGGAGTACTTGGTCGAGTTTATGGGTACACTCATCATAGTGTACGCTCTCCTACTCACGGACTTGAATCCTGCGATTATGGGCGTCATCTATTTTGCGGTGTACACTGTCGCAAACGAATACTCGTCGGGAACGTTCAATCCTGTCGGAGCCGTTGCCTATTACATGATCGGGCGTTCGAGCTTGAACGATATGCTCATGAATGTCGCCGTCCAGATCTTTGCGATGCAAGCTGCAGTCGTATCGTTCGTCCCGATAAAGGCTTTCATAGGAGAATTCTAGTATGCCTAAATGAGTCTGTATCTCTACGTGATCGACCCGAACCACCGCGAACTCCAGCGGAATCACGTCCTCAATCGCCGCGCCACGGATTCGGGCGTAGATCTGGTTTCCCAGGCGAAAGTTCTGGATTTTGCTTACTGCCGATGCGCCGGAGCTGATTGCCCGAACGCGTACTGCCTGCCGTGCAACCTTGGAATTGAGCTCAAGACGGGTGTGATTGCGGCAGCTGTGGACGGAGACGGCAAGCCCGCACCGTACCTTCTGCTCGCGCGCTCGTCCACAAGTCTCACGCCACTGCGCATGTCGAATCAGGTGGGGCTGGCGGATGCCGGGTACCGCGGCGAGCTGATTGCGCGCGTGGACTGCCTGGATACAAACCTTCGAAACTACACGATTACGGAAGGCCGTCGACTCTTCCAGATCGTTCAGCATAATTGGCTGCCGTACGACCGGGTGATTGTGGTGGATAGTCCGGACAACCTGCCCGCTCCGCCCGACAATCGCGGGGGCGGTGGGTTCGGGTCTACGGGCAATTAATGAACATGTTTATCACACACCTAAAACTCAAAAGCACATCCGGCGTGTTAAACGATATCCCGGATGAGCCACAACGACACGGCGTCGTGCACGACTGCGCCCCAGTAGGCGGAGTACAGGGTCTGTCCAAACCCAAAAATCATGGCCAGAATGAGCACAATTGAGCGCAGGAACGTGTTGAGGATGGGATTCGCGGTCGGCCAGAGTAGGACGTTCATTTATCCTTGCAAATTTTTTTCTTTGGATATGGTATAACAACAATATGGGCGGTGAATAGTCACGCTGCCAAGAGTGGTACGAAAAGGTACTGCTAGTTCGTAGACACATTGGAGCAACACCGTCAAATTGCGGGAAGGTCTCGTCAGGTTGTAGCTACCGTCCTATCCTCGAAAGAGAGATATACGGACACCCCAGGGAAACTTGGTGGGTATGGTAAAAACGCTACAAATAGAGATAATCCGCAGCCAAGTCCTACCGTTTCGCAAGAAACCACGGATGCAGTTCAGAGACTGAATGGCGGTGGGGGGTAACACCCTTAAGATACAGTCCGACCACTCCGAGAGGAGACTTTCAAGAGGAATTATAGTGTGTTGTCTACCACACTATAAGGAGAGCTTGAAACTGGAAGGTAGCCATACGCTACCTTCCAGGGACATTCGGGACTAATGCAGCTTGTCAGCTACGGAGCTCAAGATATTTACATCTCCGGCAACCCCCAGATCACGTTCTGGAAGATTCTGTACAAGCGCCACACCAACTTCGCCGTGGAGTCGATTGAGGTCACCTTCAACGGCCAGGCCGACTTCAACAAGCGCGTAACGGCGGTCATCAACCGCAACGCCGACCTGATGTACAAGACGTACGTCCAGGTTGTGCTCCCGGCCATTGACCTGACCCCTTCGACCGGCACGTTCGGCGCGACGGCGGGTAACGGCGCGGGCTTCCGCTGGCTGAACTACATCGGCCACCGCCTGCTGAAGCAGGTCGAGATTGAGATCGGCGGCCAGCGCATTGACCGCCAGTACGGCGACTGGATGCAGATCTGGACGCAGCTGTCGACGGAGGCCGGCAACGTGAAGGTGCTCGACTCCATGATCGGCAACACCCACGACCTCGTGCTGATGAAGCGCACGACCGGTATTAACCTCGATGCGACGTGCTCTAGCACGGAGACGACCATCTCGTGCATCCCTCGCAAGGGCACGCCCGCCAAGACGCTGTACATCCCGCTGCAGTTCTGGTTCTGCCGCAACCCGGGTGTCGCCATCCCGCTCATTGCCCTGCAGTACCACGAGGTGCGCATCAACGTCGACTTCGAGACCTGGCAGAACTGCCAGTACTTCGAGTCCGCGACGGGTACCCCGGCTCCCGGTGCCGCGCAGTCCCTGGCCGCCGCCTCGATCTACGTCGACTACGTCTACCTCGACACGGAGGAGCGCCGCCGCTTCGCCCAGCAGTCGCACGAGTACCTCATTGAGCAGGTGCAGTACACGGGCGCTGAGTCGATCACCAGCTCGTCCAACAAGGTCCAGCTGAACTTCAACCACCCCGTCAAGGAGCTCCAGTGGGTCGTCCAGCGCGACTCGTTCGTCGACTGCTCGAACTCGGTCTGGCTCGCGTCGGTTGGCGGTGCGCAGCCCTTCAACTACTCCGACGACTTCTCGACGGACGGCATGATCACCTCGCTGCTGTCCCAGTCGAACGGTGCGGCGATCAGCGGCCAGGCCTCGAACACGTCGTCCGCGTCTCTGGCGACGACCGTGCTGGGTCCGGGGGGCCAGGCCTCGTCCCTGCTCGGTGCGGACTCGCTCGACCTCGCTGGCGTTGCGGAGTTCGAGTCGGGCGTCAACTACCTGCTCGCCAAGGTCATCCTCGACTCGGGCGTGCGCTGCGAGGGCAAGAACCCGGTGGAGGTCGCCAAGCTCCAGCTCAACGGCCAGGACCGCTTCACTGAGCGCGAGGGCTCGTACTTCGACAAGGTGCAGCCTTACCAGCACCACAGCCGCTCCCCGTCCACGGGCATCAACGTGTACTCGTTCGCCCTGCGCCCCGAGGAGCACCAGCCCAGCGGCACGTGCAACTTCTCGCGCATCGACAAGGCGACCCTGCAGCTGACGGTCTCGCTGAACACGGTGGCGGGCGTTCGTACGGCCCAGGTGCGCGTGTACGCGCTGAACTACAACGTCCTCCGCGTGATGAGCGGCATGGGCGGCCTCGCGTACAGCAACTAAGCAGACGGCTTAGTAGTAACCGTAATATTCGACGCATCAAAAAACATAATTGAGTGTCCAAACGGAACTTTAATTGTGGTTTAAAAATAATGCAAAGTAGCCATCTAGTTTATTACACAGTCGGCTTCAATCCTAAATACATCGATGTACTAGCTCTATCCATTCAGTGTCTGCGACGAAAAAACTCACACGATATTATAGTCATCTGCGATCAATCCTTGGTTTCAAGATGCGAAGAGGCATTGGTTGAGTTTCGAAGTGTTCGTATTGTTCCGTGTGCGGATTCGACGGACGCGATGGATTCATCATTCAAGAAGTTGAATATCCATTCGTACGATATTTCGAACTACGACAAGATTATGTACATTGATTCCGACATTTTGGTCGATGTAAACTTAGAATATTTCTTCGACCAAATTCACGATGGAAAACTGTACGCATTCGCAGAAACCTCCAATCCTGAGTATCATATAAAAAAGTTTCACTCGTTGTTGTCGTATACAGAAAAGGAACTCGAGTTTTTAGTTTTTAATAAAATATACGTTTTTAATGCCGGTCTTTTTGGATTTGCGAACTCTCCTAGTATGAAAAAACATTTTGAGGCAATTATTGCGATGAAAAATGATTATGAAGGCGAATATTATTACGAACAGTCGTTCATGAACGTATACTTCAACTTACGAAATCTTGTGGACACAACTCTGATAAATGGATCAAACTGTAAAATGAACATATATCCAAAATATGATATCGAATGTTCTAGAGCGTGGATGAGAAGTCATAAGAAAGACAAGTTCTTTCATTTTTCCCGATCCAGAAACCCCGAAGTAAAACTAGCAGAAATGACGTGGTGGATGGATAGGTTCTTTCGGTAATATAATGGTGTCCCTCAGGGCATGGCAAAGTACACTGAAAGACAAACAGGATTTCGTTGTGTGTGCGTCAGTGATCGACGGGTCTGATTCGTGGACATCTTGGCCTATCGGCATGGGCCCGGGGTATGTCACCGTCCACGAATCGAACACGCAACTGGGCAGCCACAGTTTGCTGGTATTGTGCGCGGTGAATTCGTATACGGATCGAACGCGGCGACCGACCGCCCCAAATCGCGACTCTTTTCTGAAGATGCTCGACGAGAACGGGATAGTAAACACGATTCTTTCGGCGTCCAAATACTTTGAAACTCTGCCGAACTACAAATTCGTGGTGTCGCCGGAAGGAAACGGCGTGGACTGCCACAGACACTACGAGGCTCTAATGGCCGGGTGCATTCCGATCATCGAGGACAATCCGACGGTGAGAGAGAAGTATGCAGGGTGTCCCGTTCTTTGGACGCGCGACTATTCGGACATTACTCCAGAGTACCTTGAAACAAAGTATGATGAGATGATCGATAAAGACTACGACTTTTCGAAGCTTTTTGTGTCTTCGTATCCGCGCCATACGCAAAACACTATACGTGGGAATTCGGATAGTTGGCTGCTAAGGCTAACTGGGAAACAATGGTATAATTATCGTAATTATATACAAAATGGAGGAACAAAGTTCATCTGGTGCCGCGCGGCGAAAGACGCAGCGTATTGGTAGCCGCGCACAGGTCATGCACGGAACTGCCGAGAAGACGACGGGCGGACTGCGTAAGGAGAACTTGCAGTACAACAAGTACGGACGCATCGTCTCCAAGAAACGCAGTGCGACGGCTAAGAAGCGGTTCGGGTAATTTCCCGTCTTAAAACAATGAAACTCAAACTCTGGCACGGACTGGTGCTTCTTGCCGTAGCACTTGTTTTGTGGTCTCTGTTCGGAAAGACGCGTGAAGGGTTGACCACTCCTGGCCCGGTGAAACCGATGGTATCGACAGCCGTGGTTCCTCCAGCACCGAAGATCGACCCTCGCCCGATTCCGCCTCCGCTCCCGGATACTCCCAAAGTACCGGTGCCTGCGACTCCGACCCATGCACCGGGTGTCCAGTACAACTTGACGTGCACCGCGTCTCCAGTTTCCTCGATGGGAAGTGTTCCGGCCTGGAACGTGAATCAGCCGCCGCCGATGTAGGATTTAAAAGAATGAAACATATAAAGATCGGCCCATTCGTATAGTTGGTTAGTACGCGGGACTCTGAATCCCGAAACTCAGGTTCGAATCCTGGATGGGCCAAAACCATTTTAAAGGATAAAATTAACTATAAGAAATGACCGATGTAGTATACAATGGTCAGGCTGAGCAGGATAAATTTGTACTAAGTGTACTTAAAGGAAAACGTGATGGATTCTTTCTAGAAATTGGTTCTAACGAACCAATTTTTATTAATAACACGTACCTACTTGAAAGTCGGTATAATTGGAAGGGGATTATGGTAGAATACGAAAAATCATTTTTTCAATCATATAAAACTCATCGTCCAAATAGCGTTCATATATTATCGGACGCTACTGCGATTGATTATAAAGCTTTATTTGAAACTAATAATGTTCCTATGACTATTGATTATCTTCAAATAGATCTTGAAGTGAATGATGGAACTACTATTGCAGCACTTGAGAAGTTAGACCGTGAAGTAATGGATAATTATAAATTCTCAGTAGTTACATTTGAACACGACATTTACAACTCACACACCGATTACACACGTACGAAGTCAAGAGAGATTTTTGGTAAGAGGGGATATTTTCGTGTATTTAGTGATATTAATAATCGTGGAACTCATCCTTATGAAGACTGGTATGTTCATCCGGATTTAGTGGATATGTCCTATATCCAACAACTACAATCTCAAAACGTACATAAATATCGCATTACGAACATTCCAAATATACAGTCAATTAATTATCAGGATATTGAATACTAATGGCCAAAACCATTTTAAACGCACCGCTATAGAAATTACAAATGCCGGAGTTCATTGTGGAAGCGAAGACCGTCCAGACTGGCGCTGTTCGCACCCTCACAGAGGCTCTGAAATGTATTCTTGTCGAGATGTCCCTCATCTTCGACTCCGAGGGAATTCGGATGGTGGCGATGGACAACACGCGCACCGTGCTCGTGCACCTGCGCCTCTACGCCGAGAAGTTCGAGAAGTTTGTCTACAACCACAACCAGCCCAAGTTCGTGATCGGAATCAACTCTGATCACCTCCACCGCATCGTGCGCACCGCCACGAACGACGACACCATCACGTTCTACGTCGACCAGGCCGACCCCAATACGCTGGGCATTCTTCTGGAGGACGGAGAGAAGAAGCAGGTCACGCGCTACAAGCTGAATCTGCTGGACCGCGACGAGCCGGACATCCAGCTTCCGGAGACCGAGTTTTCGGCGCACATCACGATGCCGTCGCTGGATTTCCAGAAGATTTGCCGGGACATGACTCTGCTCGGAGCGAAGACGGTGGAAATCAAGAACGTGGGATCGTCGTTGACGTTTGGGTGCAAGGGACACTTCGCCTCCCGAACGACCGTGATGGGCGACTCGGAGAACGAGTTTTCGATCCAGAAGAAGGAGAACTCTGAAATTGTGACGGGGAACTTCTCGCTGCCCCACCTCGTGCTGTTCACGAAGTGCACGAACCTGTGCAACAACCTGGAAATCCACATGAAGAACGACTGGTTTCTGATGATCCGCTATGTGGTGGCCAACTTGGGCGACACCAAACTGTGCTTGATGCCCTGCTCAACGTAAATGCCGGACGCGAATCCGAGCAACCCTTCCAAAATATCGATCAACACGTTGGTCTCATACGGATCAAAGAGTTGGTAGTCGATGAAATGGTACAGGGAGGGCGCAAAGAATGCCCCAATGAACCCGAACACAAAATGCCAGAACGAGTTCCAGCCGTCCGCAAAGAGGACACGCATTACAAAATCACGCCATAATACTCATACAAAAAAAGCGACAGCTTCCCCAAAAGTTCCAGGCCAAGGCATACGAGTGCGCCCGTCTCAAAGACAACAAGGTAATTTACAAGAACCTCTCCGTCCACGCCTGTCGTGTCTCGGAACATTTGAAAGTATGGCGACGAGCCCTGTGTGAAGTTCTTTTCGGCGACAATGATGATGCATACGCGCAAACATACGTGCTGTAGCCATATAAGAAAGACCAGCGCGAACGAGATGCACTGAAACCAGAGTGTGGGATACACGGTGTGCGAAAAAAGCACCATGAGCGGGATCGTGCTTCCAAGGACGATATGGAGGATCCCGAGAATGTACCCCAGGACCTCGCCGTCCGTCGTGAGCCAGCCGTATAAAAATCGTACGGATTGTCTAACATACGATTCCGCTAATTCTATAATACTCGCATCCATTACTACTACTTCGGTCTTGCTTTATGAGGAGTGTACGTGACATCTTCGCCAATTTTGAAATTTTCGATTCCCTGGTTGATGAATGCGTTGTCCGATACGGTCGTCGTAGTGTTCCAGATCTTGATGATGGAGAACGGCCCCTTCGGAGAAATTGTGATTCCAACCAGCGTCTCCTTACGATGGATAAGAAGTTCGTTCGTTATGCAGTGAACCATGAGGTTAATGAATGTAGAGTGAACGACCCGATCCTCGATCTTCTTCGACCATGCTCCGCCCGCTTCGTTTTCGGGAACGTCCCACAGGGGTTTGAACCCTCGGCGCATGAAGAAGAACATTCCGGACTCCCACGCCTCTTTGGAGATGGAATCCACAACGCTCCAGAACTGCTGGGGCGTGGACAGGTCGACAATCTTGATGTAACTATCCAAGGAATAGTCCTTGTTGTTCGGATCATGATACCACAAAATCCAGGAATACTGGAGTTTTGTGGTCTCTATGGATGACCCCATTTTATACTCTTCTACACTATCTTTAAAATGGATTCGTTTTCTGCAGGATGAAATAGTCTACACAAATACAATGAGCCTTTCCGTAGCACAAGTGTACGGGGTTCGTTTCGCGGAGAAGCTGCCTCTGCCCAAGATCGTCCAGGACAACATCGCGAAGCTTCGCATCACACCTGTGGCCTTCAAACCGTTTCGTCCGCCCTCGCGAGCCGTTCCTCGTCCTCGTGCCCAGCCCGACAACTGGCGAGAGAACGTACTCGTAGAAGCCGTACGCCGAGTCAAGGAGCGCGAAGATCCGGAGTACGATGACGTGTTCGGCAGCTTGAATAAGATCGCGACACGCACACTGGACAAGATGTCCGAGAAGATCGTGGCCAACATAAAGAAGCGCGACGAGCTGTTCCGCCTGCGAGTCACGACTCTTCTCTTCGATGTAGCAATTACTCAGAGCAGTTATTGTACCCTGATGGCCGATTGTTCGAAGAAGATCGTGGTGGACATCCCGGAGATCCGCGAAGATCTGGCGGCGCAGACGCTTATGTTTCCCAAGCTGTACAACATGACCGAGACGATCACGTATCCTCTAACGAGCGACCCAAAGTATGCCGAAAAGGTCGTGGATTGGATGAAGCTCAAGGACAAACGCCGAGGATACGCGAAGTTCGTGACACAGCTCTTTGTGCGCGAACTTGTATCTGAAGACGTGGTTCTAACGTGTCTCCAGCAGGTGATTGACGATCTGGGGGAGACTGCCCGGCAGGAGAAGACGGAGCAGACGGAGGAAAACACGACGCAGTTCGTGGATTTCCTGTTTGAAAGCTCCAAGGTTCTTCCTTCGACTGCCGTGTCTCTGAAAACCACCATCCGCGAATCAATGAAAGGCCTGCTGGATCTACCACGCATGGATCTTCCTAGCTTATGCATGCGCTCGCGGTTCAAGATCGAAGATATACTGAAATGCGTTCAGTAGAATGAAGTTCAAAGAAAACCTTAAGACAAATGTCCACCCCTCCTCCGGCCAGCGTTCTGCTTCGTGCCGCACAGGTGTCGATGGCCGAGGATCGTCCAATTTACCTAGACTATTTCCAGGACAGCCTCGATAAGAAGTGCTGCATCGGTGTACGCGAGACGGAGAAGTTTTTGGTGAAATCCGACTCGGAGTACACGTCCACCATCCAGTCCGTATTCAAGTGCGAGAGCTGCTACATCGTGATGACGGAGAACAGCCTGTACATTGTGTCCACGGAGATTCCCATCAAGAAGATTCTGAGCAACGCTGCTACCGTCTAAACAATCTACTCTAAGAACGGTAATGGAACTCATGTTTCCACCGCCACACTACTTTTTATTCGAACCGCTCAATGATGTGGAAACAACCAAGCTCTGGTCTGCTTACAAAGAGAAGTACGGATACCAGTGCGAATTTTCCGAAGTGGACGCCGCGGAAATCAATTCGGCCGAATCGTTTTCGCCGTGGTTCGATAACTGGATCTCCCAAGTTCCGGCACGTCAATCGACCAGAGTCCGAATTCTTCTCATATGGCACTCCGAGTTCCTGACGTATTCCTGCCAGCAAATGCTGCGGCGGTCTTTGGAGCAGCGATCTTTCCGGTGCAGAGTATGGTTCCACGCCGAAGACCCCACGGCCATCCAGCCGGCCATTTGTAGTCGGTGCGTTTCAAAACGAATTCCCACTGTTGTACGCTGTCCGACCATATATTAAAGACAATGAAGGTCGTAGTGTTCACGGACGGAGCGTGCTCGGGAAACGGAAAGAAGGGATCGCGTGCCGCATGGGCGGTGTGGTTTCCCGATCACAAACATATATCCAAAGCGGCCGAAGTTCCCGCAGACCAGCCCCAAACCAATCAGCGCGCAGAACTCATGGCTATTTCCGAAGCCGTTCAGATTATCGAGAAGAACTTTCCGTATGAGACGGACATTCATATCTTTACGGACTCAATGTATTCCAAGGACTGCTTGACGAAATGGTTGCCCGCTTGGCTCTCGAAAAACTGGAAGACGCAGCAGGGGAAGGACGTATGCCACCGGGACCTGATCGAGGACACGTCCACCCGCCTCTCGAAGTTCAATTCGTTCATGTTCACGCACGTCGAGGCGCATACGGGCGGAACCGATTACAACAGCGCGAACAATGCTCAAGCCGACCAGATGGCGACGCGCGTCCTCAACCCAAGCGAACCCGAGGTCAAGATCATCACGAACACGCAAGTCGCAGTTGACGGCATGCCGCTAAGCCTTATGGGTCCTCCCGTCAATGACTCCATCATTCTCGCGTGGTGCCGAGCCAACCTCGATAAACTCGACGAAGCTTCACTGAACACCGCCCTCATTTCAGCACTCAGCAAAACGGTCAAGAAAAAGGGATTCGAGCTCGTAAAACAGAAGCTGCACAGACACACGCAGTACCGACTTCTCTCGGCAAATCATTTAATTGCAGAAGGTACCGTTATAGTAAAGGAGGAATGAGTGTGACGGCATATCATTTCTGGTCGCCAACGTGCGGTCCCTGTAAGGTCATCAAGCCTGCGATTGAAGACCTTAAGGAAGAGTTTCCGTCCGTGTCGTGGGTGGTTGTGAATACGCACGAGGACCGGGAAGGTCTGTCGCGTTCACTGGGGGTTCAAGTTGTTCCGACGATTGTTGTTATAGCGCGGTCGAAGGAGGGCGCTACTCTGTATACCGAGAAGCACTCGGGCACTGCGATGGTAGGGTACTACCGAATCCTGCGATCGGCTATGCGATCGGTTCAGCAATAATCGTGTTGTCCACTACGCCGTTCCGCACGGCTTCAAAAATCATCGTATTATTTCCAGGTGCTCCGGGGACTGCACACGTCTCAGGAACCTTTTTAGATGCAGCAGCAGTAGACTTACCGGAACTATTCAAGTCCAGTGCGTCTGATGTTAGAGTAAACGGCGAATTTGTCGTGAACGACTCTTTTCCCTTCACACTTAAAGTGACCCCTAATCCGTTCGCGGCCCATGCTCCCCAGAAGCCGATACTTCCGCCAAGTATACCTACGACCCAAGCCATAACAAGTCCGAGCCAATCGACTGGAGGGCACCTGCTGAAGTAGCTGGCTTGAGATGTGATCACTGCAGTTTGGGCGCAGGCAAGTCCAAGGACCGTGAATGTTGCGAATAGAGAATTTGATGCGTCCGACCCGGCCATATTCGCATCACGCCACAGTCCATTCAGGAAATAGAACCCGACTGCGAGTGTGAAGACAATCACGGACGGAGATTTGGACGGGATCAGGGGAAGATTACCAATATAAATTGGGAAATCACATACTCCCCCGGGGGGTGTAGGTACTGGTCCAACACCTGCCATTATTACCTAGAGTGTCTTTATTTTTCAAACTGGAAGTTAAAGTCGCCCGTATAAGTTCACTTTTACACGTGATAACCCATCTTTTAACTGGGAAAACCCTCCCCGGAACACAAGTCCATCCAGAAGGTAATTCAGGATCATAGCTATAATTCCTACAAGAAGACCCACCATAATGTTCGTGTTCTCAAAGAACATCGCCGCGAATACGGTGAACATTCCGAGCGAGATCGGTATATACAGAACGACCATCTTGGCGATCTGCCATAAGTACTGTCCTTCGCCGTCAGCCTTTACCCCAAAATATCCACCAACCAGTGCCGCACCCACAATAATAATGAAGTTAATAACTGCGAGGACAGTTCCAGTACTACTGTCCATTGATTATTCCTAAGATACAAAATAACGCCAAACTACAAATGAGTATTTACAGCTCGACCACTCAACAGTGGGGCGGGAACTGCAATGGACCCGCTCAGAGCCCTATCAATCTTTCGCAGACATTCGCGAAACCGTGCGATGTCTTGTGCGAACTCATTTTTGACGAGGCGTACACCACAACAGCGAAAGTCAGCATAACCGATTTCGGAGTTATGCTCTTCAACCAGGCGGGTCTAGGAACGTGTAAGTTTAACCAGGAGGGGTACACGTGCAACGCGATCATCATCAGTCATCCAAGCCAGCACACCATCGAGAACATTCAGGCAGACGCGGAAGTCATGGCCGTGTTCAAGACCCCCACCGGCAAAAGTCTCGTTGTGAGTTCGCTTGTCCGAGTCAATCCCGCCCCGACGCCTGCGAGCAAATTCTTGAACGCGTTCATTTCTTACGCGAACCCCGAAGCGCCCACCGACATAAAGCTGGGGAGCGATTGGACGATGGGAATGATGGTTCCCACGACGGGAGCGTACTACATCTACGACGGAACATTCCCCTTCCCCAACTGCGATAAGACGAAATGGGTCGTCTTCAACTCGATGATCAATATGGACGCTGCGGATTTCGCTTTACTGACCAAGAATGGGCCGGCTGGATCGCGGCCGCTCCAGCCGCTCGGAGATCGGGAGGTCTACTTCAACAGCGCGGACCACCTTGCTGGAGGGGTCATGCCTCACGACAATAAGGTATACTTGCGTTTACGCCCAGCAAAGGGAACGACAGTACCAACTGGAGGCGGAGAAGTGTCTGCCGCCCCTCTCGCGGCAAAAAAAGAAGAAGGGTCTGGTGTTCTCGCAAAGACGCAGGAGTGGCTAAGTAGTCAAGTTGCCACGAATGGGTATATTGCGATGATCGATGTGTCTCTCATGATTCTAGCAATCGGAGTTGCTTTGTACTTCGCGTTCTATCGGCATCGTGAATTCGCTCCACTTATGATGCTGAACCCGCTCGCGCTTCAGTTCGGGCGCTGGCTCCGTTCCTTTATTATAAGCCCGTCGGCGCCTAGCGTTTAATTAATGCCGACGTTCGTCCCAAAACGTCTCGTAATCCTCGGGCTCTTCGTCCCATGCGGTGTCTTCGGGTTCCTCGATAGGGGCATCGCCGTTATCTAGAGCTTCCTGTACCTTGTCTCGCTTGACTCTAATTTTTCGCTCGACCGTCGTCCATTCGTCGACAGGAACTTCGGGGGCTGGGTTCGTGGCCTCAGGCTCCCGAGGAACTTTCTCGTCGTCATCCGTGAATTCCCACGTCCGTTCGAACCTTGAGGGTGCGGCCGGCGAGTGTCGATGAAGCGTCAGTTCGCGATTCTTGTATGGGTTTTCTAGAGGCTCAGATGCCTTCTCTAGAAAACTTGGACCCTGGAAGGTTCGTTGGGGGCGCCGGCTTGCTGGGAATTCGGGGAACTCCGATTCCACGATCTTGATTTCCTGTATCTTCTCTACAGGGCGGCCAACCTTGCGATTTCGGAGGTGAGGGGGTACGTACGTTGAGGACATGTGTGTTCCGTATACTGAATTGGGAAAATCCATTTTGAAAAACGAACTTACATACTCATTCAATCTAGAATCTAAAGATGACGTTCGGAGTAAGTATCGCTCCGAATGGGGCTGTGGCCGATATCAGCATCCCCGCAAAAACCCCGGACGTCCTAGAATGGATTCGCAAGAAGTACAAGACCACCCACATCCAATTTCAAGGAAAGATCCAAGATCCACTGAAGGAAAGCCAGTGGCTCGCAGTGTTCGCAGAGACCTGCGAAGACCAGGATTCTGCGAACTCACATATGCTTCCATCGCCGTTTGATGAAGAGATGTATTCTGGGCATATTATCATCCTGGCGACAGAGTCCGATGATCAAGACGAGTACGACCCCCACATTTCATCCTACACGAACTTGAAGGCGTCGGACTACAATGCTCTCTATCAGGAATGGACGTTCGCAGACGATGCGGAGGACGAGGACGGCGAAGGCATTCTTCCGGACGAGGACGCAGACAACGATGAGGAGGATGTAGGTGACGACGAAGAGGACGAAGAGGACGTCGTTCGCGAACTCGTTCATGCTCGCCCCGTTCATTCAAGGTCGAAGAATGTGTTCGTAGACTCTCCTATCCGCGACAAAGTGGTGGAAAACTTCACGGAGATGCTCGGGAACGAAGAGCTGGCCAGGACGCTGGAGGACTCGGTTCTGCATGTCATCAGCGACCAGGCGCTCAAGGAGGGAATTGAGGTGGACTGGGGCAATCGCGTGTTCTGGAGCATGTACCGCAATCGCGCCGTGTCCATTTACGAGAACGTGGTGGGCGACAAGGGGTACGTTCAGAACACGGAGGGGTGGCTACACAAACTCGTAAGCGGAGAGATCACGCCCCGTCTATTTGCGGAAATGACGGCCGTGGACATGTTCCCCAAACGATGGAAGGCGTCCATCGAGCGGATTATCGAGAAGGAGAAGATTCTCTACACGGACAAGGCCACGGCGTCTATCTTCCTGTGGTGCTCTCGGTGTAAGAAGAAGGCGAAGTGTGTATACTACCAGCTTCAGACACGCTCGGCAGATGAACCGATGACGACGTTTGTGACGTGTCTTGAGTGCGACCGGCGCTGGAAATTTTAATCACCGAACTTTCGGTCGATGGAACGATGATGGAGAGCTTCGGAGATTTGTAGATTGGGTCTAGAAGCTCGTCCGAGGGCTTGTCGCCCTTGCCGACCGCAAACGGAGAGTCCACATTACCAGGGTACACGTAGATAGGATGGAGGCCGTTCGTTATTTCCGGCTTCATGACGTCGGGAGTCGTCGTTGAAAACTTCGACTTGAAATCTTGTATGATGGTGTCCGGAATCTGGGGGGACGTTTCCTCCAGACGGCCGCACTCATCGCGAACGATTTTTAGCATGTCTTTTGCGGCCATCCGTTCGGATCGTGGAAGCGCAAGCTCGATGAGGATGAACTTGTATATCTTTTTGTACGTTATATCCGCTATACGGTGAGATTCTGACCTCTTTGCCCATGCGAAGTAGCTGTTGACCGTCGTCAGGATCGCGACGGAAAGAGTTATGAGCCCGATAACGATGTTCGCTACGCCAGTATCTCTGACCAGTGCTGGTATGCCGATGGACGCAGACCCAGACAAGGTGGCCATCACAATGGAGGGCAGAGTGATTGTTGTGCTGAGCCTGGAATACAATTTTTCCGATCGGTCATGCAGCCAAGAGTAACAGAGCGCGCGTTCGCCTTCGTCGGACAGTATCTTTTCAAGTTGTGAGTTCCATGATGCTTGTCCAATCGATTCATCCATTGTAATTTCCTAGTAGTATTTAATGGTGTGGGTGTATGACGACGTACACCTCACGTCTGACGAAAAAAAAGTTGAACACTTTGTGTTCAAACGAATAAAGAACAAGACGGTGTCGGAACAGACGGTGAAATTATTGAGTCTGTATTCATACTTGAAGCAGCATACGTTCCGCAGCCCAAAACAGATCGAAGCATCTGCGTTCTACGATAAGAAGCATACTCGCCCGATTTTCGATGAGAAAACCGCGGCTCAGCTGTTCAAAGCATTGAAACAAAAAGGCGGCCGGTCGATCACGCATCCCGCGAGCGACCAATTGGTTCGCGATATTATAACCGGAACTCAGTCGTATCTTCCGAATTTTCTGACTGGTCCGGCAAACGCAATCTATAAAATGATTACTGGCCCGGTCGTTTTAGCGGAGGATAAGATACCACTTCTCCGTACTGCACTTACACTCGGAAAGGCCTCGGCCAAACTGGGAGACTCGGTCGCAGAAACTGTGGCGACGGATGTCGCAGGTCCCCTCGGCACGGCCGTTGTTGCTATCCCAGTGGCCATTGTGGGCATGAGTGCAGCGATCGTGTCTGTCGCCGAGGACGATTTGGGCGGCGCAGTGTCTCAATTAGCGCAGGCCACTCCGTTTATTGGCCCGATACTCGTCAGCGCATTGAATGCGTATGAAGATATAAATCGCCCAGCGCCCGTAAAAAAGGGCGGCAAACGGTTTTCAACAAAGCGGAATAGTATACCTAAATGTCCGAGGACTCGACGGAACAAGTGCGCACGATCCTGAAGGAGTGGGTCACGCTCGACGACCAGGAGCGCAACCTTCGCGCCCAGATCAAGCAGATTCGGGATAAGAAGACGCAGAACTCGGAACACATCCTGAAGTTCATGCGCGACAACTCTGTCGACGACTTCAAGCTGGAAGGTCAGGGAAGTCTTAGTCGGTCTGTGCGTACATCTCGCCCTCCTCTGCGTCGTGATCAGATTCGGACTCAGCTGCTTATACAGTTCGCTGACCAGCCCCAGCGTGTAGCCGAAGCTCTTCGCTCCATCGAAGGCGTGCAGGAAGGAGACGATACTCCCGCTATCGGGACGCAGCGCGAACTGCTCGTTCGCCGCGTGCCCCGCGAAAAGAAGTGAGTGTTTCTAGTGAAAAACAAAGAGCATGCTAGATATATTACGTTCGTAGCAGTTCCGGCAGTCTTGTCTTTCGTAGGGTTGTGGCTCACTCGTGGCCGAGTGTACCGAACCATGTTTTAGAAGAGGCGCTTAATCGCCTCTCGTGCCGACAACTGTTCGGCTTGTTTCTTCGTGGGGGCGGTTCCGATACCGAGGTGGTTTCCTCGTTCGTCGACTGCCGCCATAGTGTACATATTCGTCGCCGCCGAAATAACAGCGTAGGTCGGCGTGTGGTGAAACTTCGATTGGTACAGTTTCTGCAACTGTTCCTTGTAATTCCGGTTGTTCATAAGAATTCGCGGAATATCAATGTAGACTTCTACCAAACAGATCACGAACGAGTACAGTGTTTTGAAATCGTTATTTGAATCGGTCCACAGTGCTCCAATAAATGCTTCTAGGATATCTCCTAGTTTCTTGGAGTTCGTTCGTCCCGAACATACATCCTCGTTGTGCCTTGAAATAATGTAGAACTTATCGAGCCCAATTTTCTGGCTCAGAGTTCCTAGCATTTCATTGCACACAATCTCCTTCTTCAGATCCGTCATGAATCCTTCGTTCTCGTCGGGGAACCGCTTCATGAGGTATGTTGATACACACGCTCCCAAAATGGAATCTCCGAGATGTTCGAGTCGTTCATACGATTCGTCGAATAAGTTCAGGCAGTCTCTCGGCTTTTCGGCGAGCTGAGCCTCTTCTCCCGTGGGAGATGTGTACTCTGATCGCTTGACGTACGAGGAATGAATCATCGCACGCTGGTACAGCTCAACGTTATTGACTCTGAACTCACAATTATGCTTCGAAAGAATCGCTTGGATATCCGACTGGGTAAACAAGCGATTTTTTGAGTTGAAGGGATTGTAGAAAACGGTCGCATTCATTTTCTTTGTTTGTGTACCTTCCTTTTACGCTTTAAAGTCCGTTTTCCACCGGATGACCCGTCGGGAATACTTTTCCGAACGATGTCGTCCAGCTTCTTCCAGTTCGTCAAAAAAAGCTGGGCCTCTTGGGGCTGCTCAGCTTTCAGCGTGGTCAGTGCTCCCGTGAGAGCCTTGGCGATATCTGGCTCGTACTTCTCAATCAGTCCGGGAATTTGCTGGATGGCCGCGTCTCTTGCCGCGCTCGCGGCCAGGTTTTTCAGAGCCGTGAACGCCATTTATGAATACTCTAGATTTTACTCATCATTGTCTCCGGGAACTGTGCGCGCAAAGCTAAACTCGTCGGCCACGAGCGCCGCCTTACGCGTATCCACAATGAACTTTACGAGGCCTTCCGCGTTAATTTGGGTCGCCGATGCGAAGTATTGCGCTGTGATATCTTTCAGATCCTTCTGGGAGAGAGTCCAGGGCTTCGTCCATTCCGCAGGGCGCTTGATTGAGATGGTCGATCCGTCCTCTTCGATCTTCATCTTCTTGAACTCGCTGAACTCGGGGCGCTTCACAATATCCGCGATCTGCATCTCGACAATCTTGCGGGCGTCGCGCTTTTCGTATACGACCGCATTCAACTTACGCAGATCGTCGTCGATCTCGCGATAGCTCTTGATACACTTCTTCAGTTCGGATAGAGTCTCCTGCATTTTTACTTATACATGCTGGCTAGAAGAATATCCGTTTTCAATACAATGTACTTCGATGCGAAGGAAATAGAAAACCTTCGCCAGGTTTTCAACCGCGAACACCCCTCTAAAAAGCCCGTAGCGAAAGGACATCCGGACAAGGTTTGGAAAGATATTGAGACCCGGCTTCAGGACAAATGCGATAAAAAGAACGCCGAGTGCGTGATTGTATCACTCCTATCGAAACCCAAAGCTCCCTCGACATGGAGAACAAACCCGGAAGAATGGTTGTCCTCCACGGACATTGATGGGGTCGAGAAACAGTTCAAGAAGATCTTTCCCGAATACTACTACGTGGGAACAGTCCCTATCGATTTTGGAACGAAATCCACGACCGGAACGTGTCTCGTGAACTCTCTGTGCTCGCTCGACATTCGTGCGATCTACAAGAAAGGGTATCGCCAAATCGGCATCATCTTCAATACCGATAAAAGTACGGGGCCGGGCGAGCACTGGATCGCGCTGTTCTGCGACATCCGGCCGGAGCTGGAGTTTCCCCGCATAACCTACTTCGATTCCTACGCGAAAAAGCCGGAAAAGGAGATCCAGCAATTGATGAAACGATGGTCGGACGCATGGAACTCGACGGGCGTCCACGCCAAGCCGATGGACATAACCTACAATAACACCCGCCACCAGTTCGAGGATTCCGAGTGCGGAATGTACTCTCTGTATTTTCATCTGTGCTGCCTTGTCGGAACCCCCATGAACAAGAGAATCCCAGACCAGGTTGTGCGGGGATTTCGCGGGCTTCTCTTCAAAGTATAATACAATGGACACTGTTTGGTGGGTGGGAATTCTGGCGCGCGTGTTCTTCGTCGGCCTGATCGTCTACGCATTTTTCCAGGCGATTATTCATCGTAGTAATTAATAATGGACTGGTACCAGTATTGCGGTCTAGTCATTGCGGCATCCGTTGTGATCAGCATTATCGGATACGTCATTTACAAGCTGGTGACTCCGTCCTCTATCCAGGCGTCCGTGGAAGCTGAGTCTACGTTTAACGCGTACAAGGCGGTGATGAAACTTGCGCCGCTGGGCTGCCCTACAACCCCGTCCTATCGGCTGTGCGATTACTATATGGCGTCGTCCGCTTACTCTCTGTTCCCGGGCTCAAAGATTTACGATTACATCACCGACAGCGTGATTCCTCCGCTCATGAAGTCGGGGCCGCGCCTCGTTGAGCTGGACATTTATTCGGACGACGCGGGGAACCCGGTGGTGGGGCTGAAGAACCAGGCTCTTGGAACGGACTATGCTTACAACACCGTATCGTTCGAAGCGTGCTGCGTCGCGCTCGCCAACAACGCGTTCAATTCGGTGAGTTGCCCGGTCGCGTCCGATCCGTTCGTTCTCAGTTTGGTGTTCCATACCGAAAAGACGACCGTTCTGAACGCGTGTGCCCAAATCCTGAAAGATACGTGCCATGCCTTCTTGCTGGACTCGTCGTACAGCTACCAGCGCAAGAACTTGGCGGTGGAACCGGTGTGCAATCTCCAGTCGAAGCTGATCATTGTGTCTGGGCCCGAAACGAAGGGAACGTTAATGGAAGAACTCGTGAATTTGTCGTGGGGAACGTCCCATCTCCGGCGGTTAACGTACAAACAGGCGTCTCAGACACAGGACAGCGACGAGCTCATCAACAACAATCGCAATAACATCACGATGGTCGTACCGGATATTGGGGCGGATTTGGTGAATGTGAACCCCCAAATTCTTTTGACGTACGGATGCCAGTGGACGTTAATGAATTACGGGTCGGTGGACAGTGCGATGGAGGTGTATATCGGCGAGTTCCAGGAAAACAGTCTCGTTCTCAAACCCGAGCCCCTTCGAGCCCTTGCGGTTAAAAAGTATGCTCAACCGGTACTCCCAGACCCGGCGGTCAGTTTCCAGCCCATGCAGAAAACGTCTCCGATCTACACCATCACTGTCTAGACCCACCCACACCTAATAAATTCTCGCGTTTAAACAAAATGTCGAAGTGGATGGCTCACCTCAAGCAGACGATGCGCAAGAACAAGGGCATGAAGCTCGGCCAGGCCATGAAGCTGGCGGCCAAGACGTACAAGAAGCACAAGGGCGGTGCCGGCGAGGCTGCCGCGGAGGGCGCACCCGCTGCCGCTGAGGGCGTGGCCGAGACTGCTGCGCCCGTGGGAGGTCGCCGCCGCTCGCGCAAGGGGCGCAAGACCGCTCGCCGTACGCGCCGCCGGTAGGTACTTAACCTAGTTCACGCAACGTAATCCAAAACAATCATATGGGTGCACGCACTTGCGTCCATATGAACGTCCCAGCCTCGAAGTCCATTTACGGAAAAAAAGATTATACTTAACATACAAATACAATGGGTGGCGGCCTCCTTCAACTCGTAGCCTATGGAGCTCAGGATGCATACCTGTCGGGCAATCCCCAGATTACGTTCTGGAAGGGGCTCTTCAAGCGCCACACGAACTTCGCGATGGAGCCCTTCCGCATTAATTTAACCGGCCAGGTCGGGTGGGGCGTCAAGCACTCGGCGATTATCGGTCGCCACGCCGACCTCCTGTACTCTACCTACCTCGAGGTGGTTATGCCCGTTGCAACGTTCAATAACGACCAGGGGCGCCTAGGCTACAATCTCCTCAAGTATGTTGAGCTCGATATTGGCGGACAGGCCGTCGATCGTCTGTACGGCGAGTGGCTCTACCTATGGGACTCGCTGACCAGCGACCTCACGACCTCCAAGAAGCTCTGGAACATAGTTGGTGGCGGTCCTAATACGTCTACAGTGACTCAGGCATACAGCGACTCTCTGTACGGTTCCTCGTCGAACAACAGCTTTATCGCGAATACAACAGCAGTGTTAGGATCGAAGGCCACTACGATCACGTACATGGATACCAGCGCATGCACCAGCGGCACGGGCAACTCTGGCCATGCGTCTCTGCCGAATATCCTGTACATTCCCCTCAACTTCTTCTACACCCGCAACCCCGGGTGCGCGCTTCCCCTCATTGCTCTGCAGTATCACGAGGTGAAGATCAACATCCAGTGGAACGACTCGAAGTTTGTGGCTGCGGATTTTACGACGGCTCCCCCGAAAGTTCCGTCTGCAGCGGTGTACATTGACTACATCTACCTGGACACCGAGGAGCGCCGCCGCATGGCTCAGAACTCGCACGAGTACCTCATCGAGCAGGTGCAGTTTAACGAGGACAAGGGCATTTCGTCCTACAACAACCGGATTGACCTGACGTTCAATCACCCCGTCAAGGAGCTGGTATGGGTGGTCCAGCCGTCGGAGTACACCCAGTGCAAGATGCCCCAGGTTTTGCGGTTGGGCAGTCGTCTACAGCCGTTCACGTACGATCAGGATGTCGTATACGAGCAGTGGCTGCAGATTAACGGGCAGGATCGCCTCGATCGCCGCTACGGGGACTACTTCAACAGCGTGCAGACCTTCCAGCACCACACTGGATACGGCGCGACCGTCCAGACTGCTTCAAGCTTACCTGTCCACCAGCCCGGAATTTACTGCTACTCGTTCGCGCTCCGCCCCGAGGAGCACCAGCCGTCTGGAACGTGCAACTTCTCGCGCATCGATACGGCCACGCTCGTGATAAACTTGGCTGGTAGTGCGACTATTAACCCTGATGAGGATAAGACGTGGGATGTGCGCGTCTACGCCGTGAACTACAACATCCTCCGCGTCATGTCGGGCATGGGCGGTCTGGCGTACTCGAACTAATCTCCTGCTTCAGTTTCTCCAAGTACAAAATAGCATCCATCAGTTCTTCCTGTGTGTGCTGAATCCAGTCTAGAGTCTTGAGATCTTTACGATCTAGATCCGTGCCGTACTTCTTAAACCCAAAAACTGCCCTACTTTTAAAAGCAGATATGACAGCTGTGACTACAGAGTCATATTTTGGTTCCATTTTCCATTCCATATTGAAGGGCGATTAAATCGTTTCTTAATCGAAGCTCATCATGACGTCGCTCATCGAGATGGAGCTCTCCTTCTCGGACTCCTGCTCCACCAGCGCGTTCACTGCGCGGCGCTCCTCCTCGAACATCATATGGTCTTCTTCCGTCCCCTCGGGCAACTTGGTCTCGTCGATGAGAATGTCCACGAACCCCGTTCCGCACGGCGGCTTCTGGCCGAACATGATGTTTGCCGACACGCCGCGCATATTGTCGCTCTCACCCATCAGCGCCGCATTGAACAGATGCTTGGCCGTCTCCTCGAACGAGGACTTCGCCAAGACACCGTTCTCGGTATTCTTCGACATTCCCGTACGGTCAGCCTTCAGGAAGAACCCGGGATAGGTCATCGCGTCCACCAGCGTGATGAGGTGGTGGTAGTTAATGTACTCGGTGGTGAAGACGCTGGTGAACTCGCGCAGGAGAGCGATGCGCGCAGTCTCGATCCCAAACACCTGCTTGATTTCGTGGATGTCGTTCGAGAACGACCGGAGCGGATCGGTATTTGGGATGGTGGAGAGATCCAGGAGGTTCGTGCCTTCTACGTCCAGAACGTGCTGCTGCGTAGCGACCCACCCTCCCACTTTCTCATCGTACATGAGATGATCCTTGACTTCGCGGACGTACACGTTCCCAATGCCTTCTACGCCCGTGAGAACCGTGTCCAGCAGCTTATCTTCAATGAAGCGCAGCGACAACATGTTCTTCACGGCGTCTGTCGCAAACACGATGCGCAGCACGAGCTTATCGGGAGCGTTCGTGTCGGTGTGAATGCACTCGAACACCTTGAGCACGCGGTTGTTCTGAATCTTGGCGGCAATCATCGTCATATCAATGACCTGGCGAGCCGCGATTTCCTCGGTGTCCAGCTCCAGGCGCATGACCCAGGGAGAGGTGCACAGTTGGCCGTTGGTGACGGAGAACTTCTGGTAGGACTGTAGAATATCCCGATCCTCCTGGACCGCCGTGCTTGGGGAGAGGGGATTCGGGTCGTAGTAAATGCGCACCGACTTCGTGATGCTGCGCAGCGTCGTCTTCTGGATCTCGCGCTTCTTGGCGATAACGCCTTCGAGCGTTCCGGCAATGCTGGGGTCTAAGTATACGACGTTCAGAGGAGTCTTGGGGTTTGGCGAGGCACCGAGCAGCTCCATGATGCGCGGAACACCGGCAGTCGCGTTCGCGTTCGCCGTGCCGGCCGAGTGGAACGTATTCAGCGTGAGCTGGGTCGTGGGCTCGCCAACCGACTGGGCGGCCAGCGTCCCTACCATTTCACCGGGGTGAACCATCGATTTCGTGTAGCGGAAATGCACGTCCTTCAGCATCTCGTCGAACATCGCCCGGGTGAGGCGCATCTTGATGATGGATTTCTTCGGAGCAAAGTGGAAGCGGAGTAGGATCTGGAAGAGCTTGTTGTGGCTCAGCCATGTTTGGGCACACATCTTCGCGAGCTCGTCAACGACGTACCGGGGCGTAAGATCCGTCTTGACCGAGTACGTGTTCGTATACTTCTCGGTTATGCGCCCAAGGTGAACGGGCACGAACACGTCTTCGTTCTTCGTGTACCGGAACACTTCGCGCACGAGGACGTCGCGATCATCCACAATCTCGTCAACGAGATCGGGCAGTTCCGGAACGTCTCCCTTGACGACTGCGGCAATATCGTCGGCGGAAATCGCGAAGTCGCGATAGATCTGCTCCAGCGTCATGAGCGCGAGCGGGCACTCGTACTTCTCGACGCACGTCGTGTCCGTTCCGTCGCCGCCGTAGTGGAACTGGACGATCGCGCCGTTCACGTTGCGCACCGTCCCGTCGTACTCGACGTGGATGTCCTCCATGGTCTTCACGAGTCGGCGCTGAATGTACCCCGAGTCCGACGTCTTGACGGCCGTATCGATAAGGCCTTCGCGTCCGCCCATGGCGTGGAAGAAGAACTCCGTTGGGCGAATGCCTCCGATGAAGTTCGATTCGACAAACCCGCGAGCCTCGAGACCGTCATCGAAGCGATGGAAGTGGGGGAGCGTGCGATCCTGGAGACTGTACTGGATGCGCCGACCGGCTACGAACTGCTGGCCGAGCAGAGCCATCATCTGCGTGATATTGAGCATCTTTCCCTTCGAGCCCGAAGCGACCATCTGGTTCATCCGGTTTCCGTCGGGCATTGACTCCTTCACGAGCTCTTCCGTTTCGCGGTTCATCTTCGCGACGATGTTCGTGACCTCCACTTCCATTTGCGCCCCGGGCTCGCGGCCGTCGCCGTTCAGGAACGTTCCCGCATGCATCTGCGTAATGAGGTTCGCGATCGCGTGCTTTCCGTCCGAGAGGATCTTGAGAGCGGCGTCTTCGGTCTTCTTGTCCATGATGAGATCGGACGGACCGACCGAGAATCCGGAGAACAGGTTGTACTTGGTCACAATGTTCTGAATATCGTTGATGAACTGGCCGGCGCGCTCAGGACCGAAATCGTTGAAGATGACGTGGATTGCGCCCTTGGAGGGGGAATCGTACGCTCCGGACTTCATGACTCCTTTCGTGAGAACACCGTTCTCCACCGTGATCTGGCTCTTCAGGTTCATGAGTGGGAACGCGGTCGAGAAGATTTCCTTGCCGGTAATATCCCGATCTTTGCGGCGGTACGATGAGAGCGGCTTCTTCATCCGCGCCATGATGTTCATCGCGATGTGCTCGGGCACATGAACCGAGTCTTTCGAAAGACGGTACGATCCGGTCATCGTGTCCTGGATAATGCGGATAATGGGGGAGTTCGTGCGCGGCGACACGATTTGGCGCAGTACCGTGGCGAGGTACTTCAGCTCCGACGCGGACGCGATGCTCTGGGGCACGTGCATGTTCATCTCGTCGCCATCGAAGTCTGCGTTGTACGGCTTGGTGGCGCTCACGTTCAGGCGGAACGTAGAGTGGGGAAGAACGCGAATGCGGTGGCACTCCATCGACGCCTTGTGGAGAGACGGCTGGCGATTGAAGAGCACGACATCGCCGTCGATCAGATGCCGATTGACGATATCTCCCTGCTTGAGATCCAGCGTCTCGGGGTTGATGAATTTCAAGTTCACGGTCTTGTTGTCGTGCTTCTTGAAGACAGACTTTGCGCCGGGGTACTTTGACGGCCCGTTGCGGACATAGGACATCAGGCGGTCGCGGTTGTACACGGTCACAATTTCGGGAAACGTGAGGTTGCGCGCGATCTCCTCCGGCACCCCGAGCTCGTCCACATCGATGTTCGGGTCGGGCGTGATGACCGACCGCGCCGAGAAGTCCACGCGCTTCCCCATCAAATTCCCGCGAACGCGACCCGTCTTGGCTCCGAGGCGGGACTTGAGAGTCTTCAGTGGCCGACCCGACCGCTGCTGAGCGGGAGACAGGCCTTTAATATCGTTGTCGACGTACGTCGCGACGTAGTACTGCAGCAGCTCTGTATGCTTCTCGATCGAGTCCGCCGAGTCCCCCTTATCGATTCGGTCTTGGAGTGCGCGGTTGTTGCGGACGATGTCGATGAGGATGTGCGTGAGGTCGTCCTCCATGCGCTGGTTGTCGTCCATGATGACGGACGGGCGCACCGTGAGCGGAGGAACGGCGAGAACCGTGCAGATCATCCAGTCTGGGCGACTGAACTTCGAGTTGAACCCGAGCATATCGACGTGGCGATCGGTAATGCGCTGAAACGTCCGCAGCACCATTTCCGCCTGGAGAACGATCGGCTCGGCCTCCTCGTCGGCAGTCTTGGCTACGAGCTTTGCGACCGTGTCCTCCTTCTTCGACACCTTCATGATGATCGGAGATCCGCAATGCACACACGCGCCCGTCTCCTTCATCTTCTTCTTGTGCTCCTCTGTGCGCTCCCGAACTGCCTGGAACTTATCCATTCCAACAAGGTTCTTTCCGATCTCTTCCAGATCTTCGTCGGGAAGGTAGGGGTTGGAGCAGTTGAGGCACACGAGCAGCAGGAACTTCTGGATAGGCTCGATGAACTGGTAGAGGTACACTGGGCGCGCCAGCTGGATGTGTCCAAAGTGGCCGGGGCAGAGGATGTTGGTTTGCTTGCACGTGGGGCAGCGCTTGTCGTTGCTGATCGTGCCGAACCGCGCATCGAAGACGCCACCGGGCACTGGATCGCCGGCCTGGTACGCCTTATCGGTAATGACCTGCACTACACTGCGCTTAGCGATTTCATCGGGGTTTGCGATCCCAAACTGGACACCGATGATAACGTCGCCCATTATTGTATTAGTCTGTATAGTCTTTAGATTCATTCTTCCATTTTTCACGGAGTTAATATAAATGTCAATACTACTCCCATTCATACACCGCAAGATTCAGGCCACGGTCTCAGCCGCTCGTCCTGCGCCTGCGCCTGCGCCTGCGCCTCCATCGGAGCCGGAACCGGAACAGGCGGTTGTTATTCCCTTAACTTCGATCCCCGAGCCGGCCGTAGAAGTTTCTGCGCCTGAAGTCGTGCCTGAAGTCGTGCCTGAAGTCGTGCCTGAAGTCCTGCCTGAAGTCCTGCCTGAAGTCCTGCCTGAAGTCCTGCCTGAAGTCCTGCCTGAAGTCGCGCCTGAAGTCGTGCCTGAAGTCGTGCCTGAAGTCGTGCCTGAAGTCGCGCCTGAAGTCGTGCCTGAAGTCGTGCCTGAAGTCCTGCCTGAAGTCCTGCCTGAAGTCCTGCCTGAAGTCCTGCCTGAAGTCGCGCCTGAAGTCGCGCCTGAAGTCGTGCCTGAAGTCGTGCCTGAAGTCGTGCCTGATGTTTGAGCAACGTGTGGGAGTTCATGTACATTCCCCACTAGCTCCGCGCCACTTTGAATGTGAGTTTCCAAAAGTCGTCATCTTGAATGATTTCCCGAACAAGCTCTTTCGGAAACACGTCTTCGACAGACTCCGCCCATCCATCAAATTCAGGACCCAGGCGTTGAGAAAACTTCTTCTTGTCCTTGATTTTGAGGCGGTTGAGGCTGTAGAATATGCGAGCACACACCGATTTCACCAACGCCCCATCGTCACTCTCGTCCTGCAGTGTGCGAACAGCGGAATACCACTCTTCCATTACATTTTCGGCTGAAAGAATAATGGGAGGCAAAACCCGCAAACTACGACTCAAATCTATCAAACCCTCGCACAAAGCCGAGAAGAAGTGGGACGCGACCTTCGTGTACCCCGACGGACACCAGAAAGTCGTGCCGTTCGGCGCCAAGGGGATGTCTGATTACACCAAACACCGCGATCCGACTCGCAAGCAGCGCTATTTGAAACGCCACTCGGGAATGGGTGAGCACTGGACAAAGCCCGATACGCCCGGGGCTCTGTCCAAATGGGTTCTGTGGAACAAGACGACTCTGCGCGCCTCGATTGCGGATTACAAGAAGAGGTTCAAGCTTTAAGCTGTTCGCTGAACCATAAACTGACCTATTTTCATATAAACGCCCGGGATAACGTTAATTCTACGTCCTGCTTCCGATACAAACTTATCCACTCCAGCCACTGTTTGTGGCCATGCTTTGTTGTAGTCGTCAAACACAATGTGCCCCCCAATCTTGACTTTATCCAGAGACATCATGCCGTCGCGGTACACGTACTCGGTCTCGTGATTTCCGTCCACAAATATCAGGTCGAAAAACTGGTCGGGAAACGTCGGAACAATATCGTCCGAGAGTCCTCGGTGAATGACGAACTTTGATGTGTCTGCATGTTTCTGGACGTTCTTATTGAACGTATTCCACGCGATGTCCTGCTCTCCTTTATATTCCGGATACTCCGTGTAATCTGCCCACGGATCTACGCAGTACACTTTTGAATATGGATGGTGAGCATACGATTTCGATACCAGAATCGCGTTTCCTCCGTCCGCACATCCTATTTCCAGGTAATTTATAGGGCCACTCGGAATGGGAATCCACAAGGGCCATTCTTTATCTGCGCGGCGGTAGAAGAACCGCCCCTCGAATCCAGGTAATTCGTCCGGAAGTTTGAAAAAAATGTCCGACTTTGTTGGGAACTGTTTCAGCCACGATAACTTCATTATAATACATTTAGAGAATCGTTGCTTATAAATATCGGTGGGATTCCGGAGCGGTCAAACGGGTCAGGCTTAAGATCTGATAGGTATCTTTCGTGGGTTCGAATCCCACTCCCTCCACCACACTCATAGTTTAGTGGTAGAATGAGGCCCTTCCAAGGCTTTGGCCCGGGTCCGATTCCCGGTGAGTGTACCTTGAGCCCCCAGACTGGGATTCAAGGTACGTTTTTGCGTTGTAGTTGAAAAGATGGATATAGGCAAAGATCACTGAGCCTATCACCAGCGAGTACCACAGTTCCATTATCATAGAAAACGAAATCAAACAACAAGAATAAACACACGTCATACATTCAGATGGACGATCCGAAAACGCGACGCGAATCAAAGAAGACCAAGAAGGAGAAGAAGGGCGAGCCGTTCAGCCAGAAACACGTGAGGGCAGTTGAATCTATTAAGAAGAAGACTTAAAAGTAGACATACTTATTATCACCACAAGTGTTCGGATACTCCTTTTCAACTGTAGTCTTAAACCCAAAATCAAATACCGGAATCCAGTTCCATGCCATGAATCCATGTGCGATTTTTGGAATTAAATGTTGGATATACTTTTCGCGGAAGGACTCTGAAATTTCACTGAAACAGTAGTTGCTGACCATAAATGCATTTGTTAGAGGAATCGATTCTCCATAAGTATTCGCATCAATCACCTCAACGTTTATAGACGGATCTACGTTGTGAATATACATCCTCTGGAGCTTCGAGATGGATGGTAAATCGAGAATCTTATAACTGTTTATCTTTACACCATATGTCTCAGCAAAATGATGCAGAGCAATACAGAGTCCGCCATATCCTCCGCCAACTTCAACAATATCGACAGATGGTAGGGTTAAAGACTTTATATGCGAAAGAATCAGATGAGAATGAAATATATAACGCAAGCTTGTTGGTGAACACCGTATAGTATCGTACTGGAACATATTTGGATCTCCAAGACGATCATTCAGATCGCAATATTTCTTGATACTATCAGAACTTATATTTGTATTGTGTCTGATGCACTGCAAATATTCAAATCCCTGGGATTCATCTACGTGCTCTAGCATATAAGTATAATCAGAATGGCGTTTAAAATTTTTCAATCCATCAACTTCATCCAACGTAGACACAAAATCAGAATACCTGCTGTAGTCTGCCATTTTTTATACTATCATTTATACGTTTAAACTATTTTAGCAATGATTGCGATACGACACGGTGCGTTCGTTTCCTGTCCCGGTCTTTTGTGCGGTGCCCCTGCTTTGTGCGCCTACACGTCTTGCCCCGATAAGACGGCCGATCGCAGCCGCTCGTATAATAATTCACCCGCGCAACGTATCCTCGGTACGTCATTATTTTTGTCTTTGCGTCTCGCGATAAAGACTTCAGCAGCCCGTACATCCATTTCATGTACGGTTTCTTCGTCTCCAGCGGGACGTCGCCTTTACCCAGGTACGATTTGAACGTAGTCCGCAGGGACTCGAACGGGTATACGTCGGCCAGCTCGTTCAAGAACTCTCGGTGCCGCGCCATATCTCCGGGTTCCGGGGCATCGGGGTAATTTGCGGCCACCGAAAACAGGAAGTCGCGGCCGGGAACTGCGGTCGGCGTCATATCCATATACTTGCGCTTCACCTCCTCGAATGACGGGTCAGAGCCCGGATCAGAGATGTTGGGATCGTCCGCGCACTGTGTCCGGAGCTTGTTGTTCACCATGTTGTGAATATCGTACAGCCACCGGCCAGGGTCTCCTTTCAGAGGGTGCTTGGACACGAACTCTTTCGTACTGGCGCGGCAGAATTTGCAGGGAAGCATCTCTTTCATTTTGAGAAGTACGGCTTGGGGATTCGTTGAGCGGAACGCGATGAGGTGAAATAACTGCCAGCCCGATGGGCCCCAGTACAAAGTATCAATTCCCATATCACTACTCTTTACCGCAAAAAGATTCTGACCAACTTATAAAATGAGCGACATGACGATTATGACGTTCGCCGTCGCGATTTTCCTCGGAAGCGCACTGAGCCAGTTCTTCGGCGCGGTGTCTCGCGACCTCGTTGCCCCCGTCATCGGCGGCGTTTTCCCTGGCGCGCAGGCCGGCATTGAGAAGTGGACGATTCAGCTCGGCCCCGTCAAGCTCGCAGTCGGCGATGCCCTGAGCGCCACCGTCAATCTCGCAATCGCCGTAGTGGTCGTGTGGCTGACTCTGCCCTACATCCGCGCCTACTCCCCGATCGCTGGCGGCCGCCGGTAAATTCTTACGCTAAAGTAAAGAAATGAGCGGCATCATTCAGGGAATTACTCAAGCCGCGTCCACTGCGTCCGAAGCAGTCAAAGGCGCGCTTGGATTCAAGAAGGTCGATGCCGCAGTGCAGAGCAGTGCTCCGGCTCTAGCGTCCGCCGCTGCGCCCGTTGCTCTTGGAACTGCCCCCCAAGCCCAGGGTGAAACGTCGACCGGGGCGCCCGCCGCCGCCCCGACTGCCGGAGGTCGTCGTCGCCGTAAGACGCGCGGCGGAAAGCGCCACTCGACTCGTAAAAGCACTCGTCGCCACCGTAAAGGTAAAAAGGGTTCGCGCAAGCATTAGAGTCATCGAGTTACGGTCTCTAATCAGGTTTCATTAGCCGGTTCTGAGCTGGAACTTCGTCCACGACCCGTTATAGTCTGGGCCGTATATTGCCTTGATGCGTTTGACCATTTCAGTCACAGACAGAGATTTGAGTTCGTTCTGGTCCTTCCATCGCTTGAATTGTTCCTTCAGGGACACCTGGGAGACCGCCACCAAAATAGGCGTTCCGTTCTCGTCCCTCTTAATATCTTGATGATCACAGCTCATCGTATTTTCATGAATGAACTTCGCAATTCCGTCGTTCTCGCCACGGTATTCCGACGTGTACTCCATAACTTTATCCGGCGCCGGGAGCTTTCGCAATCCCTTACCCTCCTTCAGCGTGTGAACCAGGAAATTCAGGAACGGCGTCGCCCACTCTTTCGACTGAACCGCGAACTGGATTGATTCGTCCATCGGGAACTCGTTGTTCGCGGTGGGCGTTGGTACAAACTTCGAGAGGAAGTTGATCACGACCAATCGGCGCCACGTACCTCCGTCCGTCGTATTGATTTTCGGCTTTTCGTTGCAGGCCAAGTGAAACTTCGCCTGAACCTCGAACTCCGTGCCCGACTTGAACAGGTCGCGAGCGTACATCTTCTCGCCCGACGTGATCTCCTTCATCAAACCAGTATTCAGCGCGATCGATTCGTCCGGTTCCTGCATCGTCACAAACCGCCGGCCTTTGAGTCGAATGACTTCTGGAGCGGCCGACGCGGACTTCGCACGGCCTTGGGTCAGTAGCGATATCGGAACCGTGCAGGCGTAATCGCCCATGGCCGTCGCTGTGAGGTTCATAATCATAGACTTTCCGTTCGAGCCCGACCCGGTCAGAATATGGAACTTCTGCGCCGTGTTTCCGCCAACGAGGTTGGTCGCGAGATGCTTGATGAAATACTCGCGGACTTCTGTGTCCGGCATGACCTGCTTGATAAACAAGTCGACCTTCGGCCAAGTATCGTAATCGTAGTAATTGCGGGAGGGATCGTAATCTATACCCGTCGAGAACGAGATGTAATCCTCGGGCTTACCGTCGCGGAACTCAAAGTTCGTCAGATCCAGAACGCCGTTGTTGAAGGCTATGAGATCTTTGTTGGAATCCAGTTTCTTCGTGAACTCCTCGTCGAAGAACAGTTCGCGACACTCTTTCATCACATTGTCCTTGAACTTGGTCGTCTTGAGCTTCGTGTACATCATATTCAAACCCGATCGCTCCTTCTCGACTAGGCAGTACTCGCAGAACCCACAATCGCTCTTGCTCTCGCCAGAACATTCCAGCAGTCCGCGGTCTTTCATTTCAATCTGCAGGTTGGTCATCTTATCGAAGAAGACCCGCGCAATCTGCTTGGACAGCTTCAGCTGAAGGTCTACGCCACGATCCGTCTCGCGCCAAACATGGCCTGCCCACCGGAACCATACGTTCTTGCCGAAATCGCAGCAGCTGTACAGATCGCGGAATTTGGCGTAGATCACGCACGCCATATCGTGCTCGGTTGCCGAACAGGCAGCAACCACGAGCCGATCCACATTCTTCGACTCGATCTCGTCGTATCCTTCCCGATTATCCACGCGCGACCAGTATCGTAGCGATTTCTCGCTCAACCTGTCGCCGTCATTACGATACGACAGGGAATTCCAGGTTCGCGCACAGTCTTCCTCATTGAACTTGGCTTCACACTGCGAACTGAAATCCAAGAATACGTCGTACAGGTCTGGGTGAATATTGTGCAAACAGTGCGCCGCGTCAATCCAGTCCTTGTAGCTGTCCGCACGCTGAGGGTTCCAGTTCATCACGTGATTTTTGAGATATTGGCGGCGGTCGTTGTCCAGCGGAGGAATCACGATACGACCATCGTTGGACGAACTGCGCGAACCTGGCTTGTCGCCACGCTGAGCGGGACGACCGCGACCAGGCATGAGAGCGCTCCCGCCAGAAATTCGGACTTCCTGCTGAGTCTTCAGCCCCGCATAAATCTTTTTGGCTTCATCGGTCATTGGCGTCTCGTCCTTCTCCTCGCGACACAGCGACAGAGTCTTCATGAGACCCATCGACGGCTTCGGGACGTCGTCTATGATTTTCATATCGTCCTTCGACCATTCCAGAATGTAGGACACGAGATACGGAAGCGAGTTCGGGTCGTTCTTGCGAGACCCGTACAGAGTCCACGGACACGATCGGTTCACGACTTGCTCATCGTAGACTTTCTCCCAGGATTCCGTCAGCGGCAGACCTTTGAAATGGTCGTCCATGGTCTTGACCAGCGTGCGCCGAACGCTCTGCTCCACGAACTTGTGGGTCGACACATCGGGAACAACGATGTGAATGCCCGACTTCATCTTGTTCTTTTTCGTGTCGAGCGTCGGCTTGCGTTTCTCCATGATGTACACCTTTACCGTATCTGGGAGTTCCAGGTACTGTTTGATCTCGCCCATGTACGCCTTGACGAACGAACACACCTGTTCGCGGGTGTGGAGATGCTTATCGTGGCTGCGCTCGTAGATGAAATCGAAGTCGATGCGCAGAGGACCGATCTCCGACGACTTTTCTACCAGATACTGCTTCTCCTGGTCCATGATGCTTTCCACGTAAAGTTCGTAAAATTTCGGCATATCGTCCTCGCCAATAAAGTACTTTCCGCCCGCGAGCGATGTGTGAGTCCAAACGCCATCCGATTGATGGTTCTCCAGAAACTCACGTAGAGACCCCTTGCCCGCCATTCCGTATGTTGACCCAAGACAACTTTCTGGCGGAACATCCGTTTTGAACGCACCTTTAAAACGAATTTATAGGTCGGCGAATAAGTATAGGTATAGTAAAGATGGAGAAGTTCTGCCCCGTTTGCAAGAGCCTGCTCCAGGATTTCGACGAGCGCGTCGTCGACGGAATCAAGACCGCTGTTCGCGTTTGCCGCTGCGGGTACACGAACCCCATCGACAAGAAGAATCCTCTCGTCTACGAGCACATTCTGCGCGAAGATAAGACGACCCGTTTGAGCATGAACCCTAACCTGAAACACGATCTCACGCTCCCCCACTTCGATACGATCGCATGCTCCAACTCCGAATGCCCGTCAAAGGCCGGGGCCACTCCGAACGTCGTGGGAATGAAGCTCGACGACAAGAAACTTATTTGGCTCTACCAGTGCTGCAACTGCGATTTCATGTGGAAGCAGGCTGCATCAATCTAATTTAACACATATACATAATGGTGTCTCAGCAACTGCGGTTTTGTCGGTGTATCAAGGCCGTGAAAAAGACTCTGAAACTCGATAAGAAAAAGGCTCGGACTGCCGAGAGTGCCGCGATCGCGATATGTACCAAGACCATCCTTTTTCCTCGCGGGCGCACAATCAAGAAACTGCGCTGCGGAAAGAAAGCTCGCCTGCTCACTCAGAAGCGCAAGTAAGAGCTTTCCACGATACGGGAAACCGGGGCTCGATGAGCTCTCCCAGCCGCTCCGCGTAATCCCGAATCTCCTTTTGGGCGGTCGGGTCTGTTCTCAATTTGTACAGCCTAGCATACGCCGCCAAACTTCCCGTCTCAATAAACTCTGTGAACATGGACTGGGGGAGAACGCACCTCGCGATTTCCGGAGCTACGCCTCGGCTGAGCAGATCTTCATAGACCATAACATTCATCTCCGTGTGCGTCTTAATAAGTTGGTGAACAGAGAGAGAATCGTCGACCTCTGTTGTCTTACTTCCCTGCTTGAGCTTGGGATCGCGCTCGCGAATTTGGGCTGGAGACGGGATCCAGCATTCGGGCGTTGTGTCTACGTACCTTCGCGAAACCTCGTTCCGAGCAAACCCAATTTGGTGGCGATACCATTCGCGCGCCACAAAGATCGGCATCTTGATTCGGAACCGGAGTTGGGGGTGGAAGAACGGAGTCACGTGATTATGTTTTGCTAAGTACGTTATGAGTTTCTCGTCTGCCCCCGAGAACTCGGTCGACTCCTTCGCGAACGAGACGCGCGCGGCATTCACGACAGTGAGATCGTTTCCAAACACCTCCAAGAGTTCCATTTTACGATGACTATGACCCTTTTATTAAAACGGAAACCGTCTAAAGAAAGATAGGTAAGTCATACAATGGAGGAGTTGAGGTTTGAGTCGCGCATTCTGCACCCGGAAGTCCAGTCTGTCCAGCGTGAAAAAGTCCAGGACTCTTTGAAAGACGATCGTACGACCGACGCGTTTTACACGAAGTACGAGTATACGTGCCTCGTGGGCACTCGAGCCCAGCAGATAGCAGACGGCGCTCGCCCCCTGATATCTTTGGATGGTATTGTGACGTCTGATCCTAGGTTCGTATGGTCTGTGGCCGAGCGCGAAGTCGCGCAGGGCGTTCTGCCGTTCATTATTCATCGTCGCCTCCCGTCCGGAATTTCAGAGTACTGGAGCACGTCTGAACTCAAGATCAACTGGTAAGTGTTTAACCGCACATTTCGTGTAAGAGCTCCTCGCTTGGCGGGAATACGAGTAGACCGGACGTGCTGGACGGAGCATTGTAGATCGCCGGAGGATCGTGTTTCGCAGTTCCATTCCCGAACTGGATATCGATGCTCTGAGACGGATCGAAGCGAGCGAGATCTTTTTCCACCTCCGAATTCAGGCGCTTCTCGTCCGAGTTCGCGTACGTCGTCCACAGATCTTTCAGTAAGAACACGGTGAGGACGCAGGTGGCGAGGGCGCTGTAGACGTAGTTCTTGTAGAATAATCCTAAGACGGCTAAGAGCAGCAGAACTGTCGCTCCTGGCCGGGTGAGTTTGAGCAGCCCTTCGAGCACCACGACCGAAAACTTCTTGACCGCGACAACTGCGAGCACGAGTCCCAAAACGAGAACTGCTACAGTAGAATCCCGATCCATCCTTATTCTTTGGCGATAGAAAACGAATATAGAGATTCTAGACTGTTCAATAACAAGAGATGCTCATCCCCATTCGCTGCTGGACATGCAACAATCCTTGGCTGTCGTCGCGCTACGATCTGTACCTCAAGAAGGTCAAGGAGTACCGCCGAGAGTCGGGTAAGCCCGACGAGATGGAGTACCTGACCGCGACAACCGTGAAGACGGCGGAAGGGCGGGCACTCGATGACCTGAAAATCACAAAAGAGTGCTGCCGCACCAAAGTTCTTTCGCACGTGAATTTGTTCTAGGTCGTATAACAAATGGCCACGTGCACGTTTAAACCAAAGGCTATGTCCTACACCGAATACCTCCGCAGCAAAACTGCGGCTGCGACGGTTGTGATCGACACTCGCCCCAAACTGTCGGCGTCCGATTTCACGCAGCGCCAGCGGTTCGCCGCGTCCCAGGACTTTCCTTCGAACGGGCAGCGTCTAGGTGCGGTGAACCGGCCGATCGATCTCGCGTTCGACCCGCTCCGCTCCGTCCAGTCATACCAGAAGACGTCCGGCGGAAAAGTCCAGGACGCGAGCTTTTTCACGTCCTATGTCGGAGGCCAGGCAGTCGGCAATGATGTCCAGGCAACCATCCAGGCAAACATCCAGGCAGGAGGGTCTTCGAACTTCATCACCCAAACTCCCTCTATCAACATCCAGTCCCTGCCCGTCGCCCAGACCGCGAGCGATTTCACTCGCCAGACCCAGGGGTGTAAGAAGGCGCTGGGCGAGCAGCACGAAGCTGCGACTGTTACTCCGTCGAAGTTCGTGGACAACACGATTCGTAATCAGGGCGACCCCGCTCTGTGCACCGTGCCGATCCCCAACCACTCCGTCAAGGAGGAAAAGGCGTTCCGTCAGTTCCCGAGCCGCCCCTCGCAGGCCGGTGGCCAGCTTGCTCTCAAAGGAAACCTTGCGCCCGGCAAGGATGTTGGTGCGCGTGGCGGAAACCCCAACTACAAGGTCGGCGCAGCTATGCGCCATATTCCTGTTATTATTGGAGACCACCACGGCAACGATATGAACGTCAACCCCAAGCGACCCTTCGTAAAGTACCAGATCCCGGCCGGAACCCCCGCCCACGTGAAAATCAACGAGCCGACCCACTACCCCGTTGCGTGATTTACCTGCTGACCCCCAATCTAAACAAATGCTCTTTCTGTGCACAAACATCCTCCAATTCCGCGAGTTCCTGCAAATGTTCAAGGAGACTCACGGGACTGCCCAGCTGCTGGACTTATCAAAGATTCCGTCGTCGAAACTCGCAGAGGAAGCTCTGTCGATTGTCTCACACCATTCAAGTTGCGCCGTCTTCCTAGGATACCTCGAACCCGGATGGATGCTGGACTCCACCCACCAAGTTATTTTGAGACGATTGTTCCGGAAATTCCCGGTCGCCATGGTCGCGAAGTACGTCGACAGCATCCCCTTCTCCTGGAAAAACGAAACGCATTCTATTTACACCAGTCTGCCTTTAAATAGCAATGGAGACCCCAAAGCTGTCGACCATGGTCGTGCTCTACACGACGAACCTTAAGTTCGATACCAACAAGATTATGTCCAATCTACCACTCGAAGATTCTATCGTGAAAATTGAGAAGCGCGGAGTTGCTCGTCGAGGCGAAAGCAAGCGCGATAAAATCAAGCGCCGAATCAAGAAGGACGCTCCCGCTCCAAGCACCACCGGGTTCTGCCATAACTCGATCACGATCGTCGTTATGAACAACGGGGACGGATCACTTCCCGACAAGGAGATCACGATCAAGATCTTTCAGAACGGGGTGTTTCATTTAACGGGAATCCTGGACGATCGCTACGATACGTGCGCAATGCGTATCCTGCTGGAATCCTTGTGGACGAAATGCCGCTCCTCGATCATCGATCCGCCCGAGTCCTACGAGATCCTCCGGCGCAGAGTTGTTCTCATGAATTACACGACCAAGCTCACGTCGAACCAGACGGTCGCGCGCGAACTTCTGTATAACACGATTCGCGGCCTGGATCGGCCAGACCTTACGTGCGCATACGATCCCGATGTGTATCCTGGCGTCAAGATCCGCATCGGCCCGAACAATTGGACCGCGAAGGTGTTTCGAACTGGGAAGATTATTCTTACGGGCATCACCGAGCCCGACGAAGTCCTTGAATTTATTAAACAACTTTCCCGTCTATTTGATGAGGTGCTTCCATCAACGCCGAAACTACAAAGCCCGAAAGAATCAGCTGCCCCACCGCCAGTCCGGTGAGCGCGATTAACCATATATACAGAGTGTACGGCGAGCTCATCGTTTCCCAGAGCCCGCTAAACACGGCGACGGCTCCGGCGACGTAGATGACGAGACTTGCTACGCTTCCCCCGATGAGTCCTTTTGTGACGCCGTCCATTCTTTTTCTTTGTCTTACGCCTCTGTTTTGTATCCACATGCGTACCGCTTCCAGGGTACATGTCTTCTGCTCCCCGCACCCGAAAGCCTCCTATTTTCCGGGGCGTTGCGTCAATCAGTTTATCGTACACGGCGCCGGCCTTTAACTGAGCCGCGACTTCTGCGAGCTTCTGGCCTACATCTGTTGGGTTTGCCCCGGGAACGCTATTGGCCGTCGGAATAATTGACGGCACGACGTTCTGCGCTGCCCCGCCGGTAATCCTGCGCCGACCCTTCTTCGTCCGCCGCCTCGCTCCCTTCTGTCCAGCGCCAAGCGCCTTGAACGCTGCGGCCGACTGTTCGCGCGACGCCTGGGTCTTTTCCGTGGCGGCGGACGCGATGCTTCCACTGATGGTCGACGGCGGAGGGGCAATCACGCCAGGAGTATCGCCCGTGCCCATAATAATCTGTCCGTTTGGCGTTACAGTAGGCATATTAATGTATACCGCAGAAATAACACAAACCGAATGGAGGGGGTCGTAGAAGGGTCTGGCCTTAACTCGATTCAAGTACAGGCGCTTGTGCGCGATATGGATTACAGCATGCGCCGACACAAGGGGCTCAAGACCACGAACTTTCCGGAGTTTCGCGCGAAGGTCGCGGCGGAAAACGAGCGGCTGTATAATCAGTTTCCCACCATTTTCGAGATGCACGTCGAAGGAAAGCTGGACAGCACCTTCTTCGATATGCTCAAACTCAAGCGCCGCGTGGAAATGGGAGAGCTGACCGAAGACGCGGCCTCGCGCATGGTTGGCCAGCAGCTGTTTGATAAGTATGTAGCTCCCGTCGTTGGGATCGATGCCCCGCCACCAGCGCCCGTAACTTCTTATACGGACTACTATAAAGAGATCTCAAATGCCGGATCACGGGATACGAAAGATTCCACTGATCTATAAGAATACCGGAGGCCCATTATGCTCCTACCAACCCGGATTCGGAATCGTCCGAACCGGATGCTGCGTCGTCCCCCCTACGATTTGTTGTAGCTACATCGACGGACAAACAGTTATTACGCCACCGACTCCGCCAGTATACTACGGCGGCCAGTCGCCGTGGACGCCCGCTGTTCCCGGAGAAGTAACCGACGGAGGAACGCCGTTCGAAAAGTGTACTGCTTGTTGATAATTTAATTAAATTTTCCTAAAATAATGGACCTACAGCACTGTCCGCGCAGAGTTGTTCGCAGCATAAACAAGACAAAAATGGAGAGCGCCACGATGCAGAAATACGACCCGGTGTCTCGTCGCATAATTTACCTGAGCAGCCCTCCGTGCACTCAAGATCCGGTCGGTCCAGTTCAGGCAATAGGGCATGCGTGCCTTCCGAATCTAGGAAAGCCGTACTGGTACAATTACTTAAAAAACACCAATGAAGATTTGAATAACCATTCATAAATTCGATTTAGTGCTTATTTTCCTACATATAACAAATGCGGTTATTCACGTTATTGATAACCCTATTTGCTATTGCGAATCCCGTTCACGCACAGCTCCCGGCCGCCTCGCCGACGCGCGTGGTCGCACTTAGTCCGACCAACACCGGTAGCCGCACCCATGCTGCTCCCCCGACGTCTAGTCGAACTGATAGTGGCACAGGCACTCGCACCCGACCTGTTTCACCGGTATCTTCCGCGGTTGTTAGCGCTACTCGATCTGCGGTGGGTTCAGGCACTCGTACAGGAGGACAATCTAATTCTGCAACTGGATCTCGAACTCGACCACCGCTAGCATCTCCCTCTGTAACGCACACGCGCTCCATTGGCGCGTCCGTCTCCGCAACCGGGACTCGTACCGGCGTGCCCGGCACGTCCAGAACCGCGACCGATACGCGCACACACATTCCCGGCGCCTCCGTGTCCGTATCCGTATCCGGAACCGTAAGCGGAACCGAAACTGGAACTGGAACCGTGAGCGGAACCGGAACCGGAACCGCGTCTCCCACGCAGACCCCGAGCACCACGAACACCGAGACGCGCACGTCCACCGGCACAATGACCCCCCTGAGCAACGCCGCAGCCCCGCCGCCCTCCTCGAACAGCGTTAGTCCCAGCATAGCCATCGTCGGGATTTCGGCGGGCGCCGCTGTTGCGGGCGCTCTGGTCATCGCGTTCGCCGTGGTAGCCTACGGCCGACGCACCCCGAAACAGTCCCTCACCCGCTCGGTGCTCCACGACGACGCCCCCGACGTCAAGCAGAACCCCATCCGCGTAATCGAGCGCCAGCGAAGCATGAGCTTTCCGGTCGAGCCCGACACGATGACCAGAATGAACTTCACGATTCCCCCGATTAATAACACGGCGCAGAAGAACCCGTTCGCGGCAAAAACCACGAGCTCGAAGTTTTCGCCCATGCTCATACGCACAACACCCGACTACCTCCCGCCGCCTCCCCCGCTCGACGTCTAACTTACGCCGACTCGTCCGCCAAGCGCGTCCGCAGCTCCTGCAGGATCTTGCCCAGCTTGTTGAGACCGCGCCACTTGGACGCCTTCTTTGCCTTGTCCGTGTCCATCGACGTCCCGATGCCCCAGTATATGTCGCGCGCGTCCGCGAACCCGATCGGACGAGCCCCCGTCTCCAGCAACTTCTTACGAAGCTCCGGGTGCTGAACGAATTTCGCCCGCACGGCTTTCGACATAACCGTCTCCTGCTTTGATTCCCATTCGTCCTTCTTCGCCAGCTTCTTGACGATCGCTTTCACTGCCTTCGCCGTCAGCGTATTCATGATCTTCTCCTTCATCGCATCGTTCTTGGACTCCAGCGCCTCCATGGCCGACACGTAGTGCGTGACTGAAGGGTACACCTCCCCGTCAATCTCGACACCCTTCTTTGAATCGTTGCTGAACGACGAGAACTCGCCGCCCGTCTCGTCCCCGACGTTGAACAGCACGGGCTCTAACTCTTCCACCGCCTTCTCCTTCTTGATGGTCTTGGTCGCCTTCTTCTTCTCGTCCACCACTTCGTCCGCCGCCTTCTCCGGTTCTGCCGCGATAGGTTTCGCCTCTTCGATCTCGGCCGGAGCGCTCTTCGCCTGCTTCTTGAACATGAATGCCCGGTGCAGAAACGAGAACGTCTGCTGCTCCGGCGTGAGTCGGATACTCGTTTGGGAATGGTACAGTTCCGAGAACATCTCGCTCGATTCAAGCACGAACCCGTACTCTTGAAAGATCTCCACCACCTTGCCGAATGGAACGAGGTACTCCACGGCCGGGCGGTCGAAGCTCTCCAGAAACACCTTTATGCCCAGCCCGAACTCCTCCGTCCAGTTCTCCCGATCCTCGTACTGCTTCGTAAACTCTCCAGCCAGCTGCTTCTCGTTCCCGAACAGGTGCGTCTTCTTCCCCATCAGCAGAGAGTACACGGCCTGGCCGTCCAAACACGTTCCGAAGAACGTCGTCTTGCCGTACTTGTCCACGTTCTTCACGAACGACCGGAACGTCTCCTCCGTCTCGCACGCGTAGTGGATCGCGAACTGACAGCTCACACTATCAAACTCCTGCAGCCCCTTGAACTGCTCCAGGTACTCGGTTCCCGCCGTCTCCGTTCCCAGCAGGATCGGCATGTACTTGTCCTGCTGCTCCAGCAGCGGGAAGTGTGTTATGTCCCCCTCCAGGAACAGCGCGGGGGGCACGAAGGCGTGCGGATTATCGCGCTTCTCGATCAAGTACCGCACCGCCGCGCCCTTGATCGGCGACGTGATATTGGCCAAAGAGAAGTCGATGCCCACCACCTTCGAGGGCTGCGTCATCTTCCACTTCTGGAGGTCGCCCGCCTGACCCATGGCCAGCTCCAGCAGCGTCTGGCCTTTCTCGATACACTTGCGGTACAAATCCTTCTTGACCCGGTTGTGGAACGTGTACACGTCCGCGAACACCCGCGTCTCGCGCTTCAGGTCGTCCCGGTAGTAGTCGTCCTCCAGCACGTCCTTCACTGCGTCGGTTATGAACGTGGACAGCATGTGCTCGGAAATAGGAACGTGCATCGACGTCCAGATCGATTCGGCGGTCGCGATGTCGTTGCCGTACTGCGGCTTGTGCAGGACGCGGTACTCGTGCGTCTTATCGTAGCGCGTGCGCAGAATCGTCCACCGCTTCGTGTCCACATCGTACGCGCACTCCACGATCGTGTTGTTCTCCACCCTGCTCCCCGCCTTGTCGACCGGAATGCTCTTGTCGTTCATGGGCACGATGATCCGGTAAGCCTCCGGGTCGCGGGGCATCGACGGCTGGAAGATGCTCGGAATCCGCGTGTTCGTCTCGGCCACCTTCTGGAGACTTTCCGGCAGCACGGGCTCGACGTATTCGCCCGTCATCATTTCACGCGGGTACACCATGTTGTTGTCCCGCGGCGTGCGGCTCACGAACAGCTGGCCCACCTTCGCCGGAACGTTCAGCACGGGGTCGAAGCCCTCCTTCTCGTCCATCGTAATCAGGAAATCGATGCTGTTCTGATCCGCCGGCTTCCATTTGTAGACGCGCGTCCACGTATCGCCCCGCCGATCCTCGCTCGGCGCAACCCCAGTATCCCGCGGCGTGAAGATCAGCCCGTCCGTCTCGTACTCGAACTCTGTGGCGAGCATCGTGCGAATGGCTTCTTCCATCGACGCCCCGTCGCCCGCGAGGAACAGCTTGGTCTCCACGCGCAACGGAATCAGAGACGGCGCGGCCGTGAACTGCGTCTTCAAATCTTCAATGAACGCCTTCGCGACTCCCAGGCGAGACCCCGGGCCCATATCCTCGTCCGTCTTCATCAGCGGGAGCGACCGGACATCCCGGTTGCGGAAGCGGTAGATGTCGAAGATACAGAACAGGTTGTGCGACAAGATGTACTCGCCGTCCACAAAGTCCCCGATGTGCGAATCGTTCAGTGCCGTTATGCCCGTCCACGTCACGCTCCGCTTCGTAACCTTCAGCAGCTTGCGGTCGCGAGATACGTACAGCCCGGCTCGCTCGCCGTCCGCCTTGTTTGTGACCGTGTACCCCTTGGAAATGTTGTGCGGGATGTCCAAACTCAGATGCCTCCGCATCATAGTCACGGGGTTGAAGAACGTGTTGTGCGACATCTCGAATTCGCGAGAGTACCGCTGGATATCCGATACGCTCAGTAGGAAAGGGGTCTGGTAGTAGGACTGCAGGATCACCGTGATGATCTTCACAAGCTCTTCTGCGATCAGATCGGGCTCCAATTTCGACTCCTTGCCTATGAACTCGACCTCCAACTCGTACTTCGGCTGCTGCTTCAGAAGGGTCTTCAAACTGTGTTTCACGTTCGCGCCACGAGACTTCACCATCGAGAAATCGATGCGGAACAGCTCGGACGTTGTCGTGTACGATCGCCTGTGCATCATGCGGACGTGCGATTTGGGATCGTTCGGGCTGCCCTCCCAGTCTTTGCGGATCTTCGTCTCCAACCGCATCGTCAACTTGGAACTCACCTCCGGAATATCGATCACGTCCTTCTGCGTTCCCTTGTAGTAGGGCTCCTTGCGCTCGACATCCAGCGGAAGCCCCCGGAACGAATTGGTGGAAATGAGCTTGAAGATGTTCCCCGTCTCCGATACGTGGACACGGATCTGGTCAGGGTAAGAGAACGTTATGTAGTGTGTTTCCACCACCGTTCCTACCGACAGACCCTGGATCGTCTTCATGAGGCGATCCGCGACATCCTTGGTTTGGATCTTATCAGAAAGCAGCTTACATTCTAACTCTGCTTTATGATCTTTCTTCGCAGTGCCGATAAACTCGGCAATGGATCCAATTACCCCCTTGGTAATTAACTCCATACTATATTATATTTTAGATGTGGTTAAAAACAGTCCATTTTTACTCTGCGATCATACGTTCATACGTCTTTCTAGTCTTCGCGTCTTCGTCCATGCGCTTCTTCTGATCTAGACAAAAAGTCACATACGACTGGATTTCCTTCAGGCACTCGTCGTTCAGCACGTTCGTCGACACCAACACGCCCTTCTCCGTCGTCGTGAAATCGCGGGTGTACTTTTGAACAATATCAAAAATCTGCCGGTGCTCGTTCGCCTCCAGCTTGTCCAGCTGATCCTTGAGCAGCTCTTTCGTCGTTCGGGGAAACGTATTCATTTGTGTTGTCTAGTCTTTCGGCGTTTAAACTGGCGTGGCTCACACGGGCGGTGGAGGAAGCGTTGCGAACGTCACGCCTTCGTCGCCCCCACCCTTCTTCAGGCGCCGCTTCTTCTTCTCCGGCTCGGGCTGCTGAACCACCACCTTCTTCTCGCCCTCCGCCTCTCCGAGCACGGGAAGGACGATGTCGGGCGTGGGCTCCGTGATGAGCTGAGGCTCAGGAACGCTCTCCGACAGAGTTCCGATGAGCTTGCCCACCACGATAATCTCGGTGTCCTTCTGCTTGAATTGAGCGCCCACAACCTCGAACTCAATATCCTGACCTTCCTGGATCTGAGTGAAATCCTCGTTTCCGAAGTACAGGTCGCGCGGAATGAGGACCTTGATCGGGGGCGTTTCGGCGTGGATGCCCACCTTTGACCTCACCGTAACCTGCGCGCGCAGTTTCTGGCCGGGGTGGGGCATACACACATCCGCCTGGAACTTGACGTCGTAATCCATTCCGCCCTTCGTGTAATTTGAGCGGCCGAGCGAGTAGGAGAGCAGGCTGATGCTGTTGCGCTCGATAAACCCTTCCGCCGAACAAATGCCTTCGTAGTTCATCTTGAGCTGCGCTAGGATCGATGCCTGCATATTTTTCTGGAGGAACTTGGAATCAATGTGGACCTTCTTCTCAAGCTCGCGGTGCTCGAATAAGGGATCCATTTTGTTGTTCTCTTGTTCGGTTATTATTTATCTGTTTTTCACCTGAGCCGGTCTCGCAGATCCTTGTTCCCTTTCTCGTTCAAAAACTCAAACTCTTCCGGCGTTATCCATCGCAGCCCCTCCTTTCCGGCCAGCACGGTTTCGCGCACCAAAAAACTCAGGTACGTACACCAATCCTTCCGGCTGGCCGCCTCCTCCGGGAACTCCTCGCCGTTCAACCATTTCGAGAAGCTCCGCAGAGATTCTTCCTTGAACGAATTGCACGCCTGGCCGCCGATCGTCTTACTCACCTGCGACGGCCGGATCTCGGCCGATTTAGAATCCAGGTTGAAAATGAACTTCCCCTCCTTCATCGTTGCGAACACGCTCGACTTCCCCTCGATGAACCTGTCCTCCAACTCCTTGCGCCACGCCTTGAACTCGTCCTGCTGCGGTCCAATCGGAGTGATGGGGGCTTTCGTGTCCTTGTCGTATACTCGCCCGAGCCCTAGCACATAGATACTGCCCACGCTCAGGGGTTTCGAGTACGGAGCATTCCAGTCAGACGTTAGCAGGAACGCGATCTTTTCGTTGCGCGACAGGACGGTGTCCACAATGTACCAATCCTGTATCTCCGTAGAGAACCGTTTCTTAATGTACTCTGGAAGCGCCTCGCGTTTCGCGCTCAGACTCGGTACGTCCACATCCTCCTCGATGTCCAGCATCTCATTCTCCATCAGGTTCTCGATTTCTTTCGCCTGTGTCTGTTTTAGAACCCGCTCCAGCATTGTCTGGTTCGCTCCCGTCGAATACGCCAAGTAATCGCCCTTCGACTCCAGGTGTCCCTCGCCGATGTTCAGGCCAGTATCGATCGCGTTCTGGATGAGGTAGAGAACGACGTCCGGGGCGTACTGTTTCAGTTCCGGCTGTTTCAGTAGATCCGATTTCGACCATATAGGCTTCCGCTTAAAAAACTTGATGAGCTTATCGAACAGTTCGTCTCGCACGTCCAGAACCGAGGACAGCGGCCGGCTGTGCGTTTTGTCCTCCTCGTGCTCCTCCAACTTGCAGACCAGATCCACGATCTTCGATTCGAACGTGGGCGCAAACATCTCCGCCAGCGACAACCTGACCTCCTTCCCGTCCTGGTCGCGGATTTGGGGAACAGTTTGATCCCGCCAATCTTTCGGCAGGCTGTTCAGCGAGTTTTGGAGATCGCAGTCCATGGCCGATTCCATGATGAAGCGCTTGACTTTCGCGATCTTGACCGCTTTGGCCTCCACGAAGTTGCGGTACACGTACTCGTCGAACGTCTCCTGCTTGCTTTTCGGGTACCTGCACACGTGCAAATACACCGTGCAGTTCTGCTTCTCGAACGGAAGAGCGGAGTGCGAGCACGTGCGCATCCCTCTGCCCAGAACCTGCTCGATTCGGCTCATGTTGTACCACGGATCAAGAACGTGGATCTGGCGAATGTACCGGAAATCCACGCCTTCCGACACTTTCGGGGACGCTATCACAACCTTAATATCCGACCCGTCTATGTTGTCGGCCATGCGAATCCGAACGAGGGATTTGCGAATGTCCGATTCCGAGATGTCCGACGTGAATAGAACGTACTTCCCCTTCGACCCCCGGTTGACTTCCTCTGCCGTTTTCTTGAGCAGCCGCCGTCCCAGCGCGGATTCGTACCCGTGCTCTTCCAAACACATCGCAAACAGCTGCGCGCCGGCCGTGACCAGGTTCGAATACACGAACACCACCCCGCTCGATTCGCCGATAATGCGGGTAGCCAGCGCGAACTTCGAGCTGTATTTCGCGACCTGGGACGGGGACAGGAACGAAGGGACGTTCTCGCGGTAGCTCAGTTGTTCGCCGACCTTGTCGAACGTGTCGTGAAACCCCGCCTTGTTGGGAAACGCGCATATCGTAGGCGACTCGTCGGACAGCAGGGTCTCGCTCGACGTGAGTTTCCGGATGGCGGCTTCCTGGATCGGGTGGACGTACGATTTCGTGAGTTTCAAGTATTTGCGCGGGCTGGCGATCTTCTTTCCGTCCACGTCGATGTCGCGGTCGATCTCCGCCAAGATGTCGTCGGGCGGAGGGAGGCGGAAAGGGAACGTGAACGGATTCTCGCCCTTCATGAACGAGACGTAATCCTGGCACCATCGTCGGAACTCCTGCTCCCGCCCCTCCTTGAACCCCCCAGCGTCCGTGAATATGTCGGACGGCTTGATGTTCTTCTTCAAATCCAGTTTCCTGTCGTTCCACAAGAAGAGGTTGAAGTAGTACACAATCTCCTCGAACTTGTCGAACATCGGGGTCGCAGTCAGAAGCACGAGGGTTATGCCCGTGGCCGTCTTGATCACGCGTTCCAGCGCGATTCCCGCAAGCTTCGTGGCGGTCGTCTCCGTAGTTTCTTTCAAGTTATGCGCTTCGTCCACGATAATCAGGCGGTTATCGAAGGTGTCGTGAATCCATTTGTCGCCCTTCGCCTTCTCGTTGTCCACGATGTTCGCGAACCCGTCGTATCCCTGAAACTCGTAGAACTCCGAGATGATGCGCGACGCTTGGGCGGCGATGCGGTTGCGGCTCGCCTTGTCCGTGTTCCTCAAGCTGTGTTCGCTCGACCGCTCCAGCATCTCGAGGTATTTGCGGCCAGTGCACTGCTGGGACATCACTGCGTTGTCGGGGTCGATGCGCGAAACATCGAAAATCTGGCTCTTGAAGTTTTCCTGGATCGATGGGCCCGCAAGCACGAGAACCCGCTTGTCCTGGAACTCGGGTCTCACGATATACTCCTCCGCAATCTGAATCGCCGAACACGTTTTCCCGGCGCCCGTTCCGTGCACCATCAGCAAATTCCGAACCGGGGAATCGGGGCTCAGAACCCTGCGTAGAAACCGCTGCACGGGCTGCAGCTGGAAATCGGCCGACGCTTTCGAGCACTGGTCTTCCCGCATGTTCTTGAGAGCTTCGAGGCTCGCTGGAGGCAGAGACGGGGCTCGAGTCTCGGCCAACTCGGGAATCTTCGTGTTTACCGACATTACTCTATGACCTGAAAAACGAATGTACGCGATCCACGCTGTTGTTCGCTACAAATGTCGGAGATCGAGTACTTCTCGTTCGATGATCTCGATTTCCTCCTCAAGCGGGACTGGTTTCTGAGTGTCGAGGACATCCACGACCTTCTAGGCTACGCGGACGACGACACGTTCTGGCAGATTTACAGTATTCGGCGCGAATACTCCCAGCGCGTCCGCGAAGTCGTTGCCCCGCTCGATTACGTCCACGATAAAAGCCTCTTCAAGTTCACCGTGAACGATCTCACCGATGAACACATTCAAGAGATGCAGCGCGCCGATCGCGCGAGTCTGCGCAAACTCATGCAGGAAGAATGGGAGAAGTATATGAAGTCGATGCCCGCGCGCCCCCGCGAATCGGTCGACGAACGTATCGACGAAGTCCGTCTCGCGATCGAAACCGTTCGCGAAGAGCTGCGCGACTACCGCGACGTTCGTAAGTGCGGAGACCGCAAGAAGCTCGCAGAGTTCGATCAGCGCATCGAGATGCTGTGGGCGCAAGAGTCCGAACTCCAAACTGTGAAACAGAAAACGGATTCCGCCTGGCTCGATCGCCAGCGTCTGAAATACGAAGCGAGGCTCATATAACAGGATGGATCGATGCGCGCACTGTAAACGTAAATCCCATATTCTGCTGGACCACAACTGCGGGCTCAAACTTTGTTTGAAGTGTAAAGACCCCGAGACCCACAAGTGCACATTCGATGTCCGCCTGAACCATCGCTTCCGGCTCGCGATCAACAACCCCGAAGTCAAGGCAAAAAAGATTGAGGAAATATAAGAGCTCAATGCCCGGATTATTAGAAATAGGGTCGGCGGTCGTGGTGGTAGACTTCATAACGATCTGCTTGTCCAAATTTTTCAATTTCGGGAAGTCCCTCGATAAATGGTACGCCAAGTTCGGGCTTCTTGCCGTTGTCTCCGACTGTCTCATCATCGTGCTCGGAATCCAGCTTGCTCTCTTACTTGAACCGAAAGCCGGCGTATTCCACCTGCTGTCCATCGCCGTGGCCATCCAGATCATCCACGATATATGGTTCTACTACTTCGTCATTCAACCCCTGCCTCCGGGGCACAACGAGATCGTAGACCTCTTCAAAGAGTATGCGTCCGAGAACTCGTATAACATCATTCTGGCGGACACCGCGATGGTCGCGGCCACCGTGCTGCTGTCCCACTACCTTGCTGCCGTGCAAGAGCCGGTTGTTGCGTTCGTCGGCGTGCTCGGCGTGTACGCTTTGACCTACATCATTTATACCCACTAGGTAAATGCCCGACCGCATAGCCGCGTTTCTGGCCACGAAAACGCCCCAGGAATGCGCGCTCTTACTTGAGAACGCCCCGGCGTACATCAGCAATCCCGAGCTTCTCGCCCTCATGCGGAATTTCCACACGCACAACCACAAGAAAAACATGAAGTTCAAGAACCAGCTTCTCATGCTCACCGCTGTTCCGGGGCTCAAGGAGCAGGTGGACGCGTGGATGCGATCGTAAAAACGAAATTGGTTTTGTTAATTTCCCACGGATTATTGCACGCACATTCGGATGGATCACGACACACTTATCATGGTCAGCGCTCTGCTCAAGCTCAAGAATTCAGCTCCCATCGGTACGCCGAAGAAGCCGATTCAACGTGCGCTGGAAGCCCTTAAGACAAAGAGGGCTCAGCGCAAAGCCAAATCCGAGCGTGCGAAAACACTGCATACCATGAGGTTGCGGTATAAGAAGTAGATACACACATGCTGTATAGACTCACCTGGAAACAGGTATTTTTCTCGTGGCGTACTACACAAGAAGAGTCATGGGTCTTGGTCTGTTTGGAACGCCCCTGTACCTGAACCCGAAATGCCTGGTTTTTTCCGCGTTCGTTCTCGCGGTGTACTGGCTGCCCCACCCCAAATTCTGGGAGCATAAAGTCCTCGTCGCCTTCCTTCTGGCCTCCCTCGCCTACGTGGTTATGGCATGGTACGACCTCATCTTCGACTGCAACGACCGGCTGCGCCCCACCATTCTGGGCTGGCTTACGGGCTGGGCGAAACCGCCGCAGTACTCCAAGGATTTCGAAGAGCTGCCCTTGAAATACAAAAAGGTCGTGCGCACCGTGGACATCGCCGTCCTCGTTGTCCTGCTCGGGCTGGCGTTCAGCCCCTACATAACCTCCAATCTTCGTTAAGACACGATGATGTGCGGCACGTGGCGTTTCGTGTACTTTAGCAATTCCCTCTTTGCGATCGCGTAGTATTTGCGGTAGGACATCATAGAATCAGAGCACTTGTACTCGTCCGGCATGGCCGGCGTGGGGTCGGACAACCACCGAGTCTCCGTAAGATCGGGAGGCGGGTTCTGCTCCAGCCACAGCAGGTGCGCCAGACACGCGTGCACCCGTTTCGGCTCGAACCGGAACGCGTGCTCGTCCACCAGATCCTTCGCCAGCCAAAGGAGCCAGTAGTAATGCGCCAGGCTCGCGCGCGCCCACAGCGCGGACGGGTGGTTCTTGTGCGTGGATTTGTACCCGCGGTTCCCAGTTGAGGCACACACAGGCGCAGAGACCTGAATCATGTGTGTTCCTCCGTTCTCGTGGTGCGCAGTGTACAGCAGCTGCGCCGACTCCAAAATCATTTTCACGACGTGCTTGTCGCAGTGCCACCGCGCACACTGCTTCGTCTTCCTGCTCAGGAAGAAGATGTTCATCCAAACTCAATTGAAAAAGACGGATTTATTTCCTGTCCTTTCCGTTTTTGATACGATCAAAACGGATGATAATATATGTATAAAATAAGCAATATATGCCGATTAAGAGAAAGATTGAAAAAATAGATCCTCCTACGTTTATTGAAGTGTGTTCTGGGTGTGGGGGGTTGAGCAGCGGATTTATGGATGCAGGATTCAAACCAATTTTACTTAACGAAATTATCAAGATATTTTGTGAAACATTGAAGAAGAATCATCCGGGAGTAGAAGTAAAGAATGAAGACATGTTGAAACTTGACTTAAAACCTTATTACGGTAAGGTCGATGTTCTTATGGGGGGCGTACCTTGCCAGGCATTCTCGCAAGCCGGAGAACGTAAAGGTCTAGAAGATCCGAGAGGGCATCTTATTGTTGAGTTCAATAGACTTGTGAATGAATGCAATCCAAAAATTTTAATGGTTGAAAACGTCAAAGGACTCACAACCCACGAGAAAGGTGAAACGTTGAAGGGGGTGATTCAATTGTTTGAAAATAAGGGGAAGTATAAAGTATACACCAAAGTTCTCAATTCTAAAGATTATGAGGTACCGCAAAAGCGAGAACGAATATTCATTGTTGGTGTTCGCACAGATATTGATAAAGAGTTTACATATCCCGAAAAGAGTGAAAAGAATGTTGTTCTGAGAGACGTGCTTTTAGATGTTCCAAAAAGCCCCGGAGCAAAGTATCCTGAAGCCAAACAAAAGATTATGGAGATGATACCACAAGGAGGTTGTTGGATAAATCTTCCAGTTGAAATCCAGAAATCATATATGGGCAAAGGATATGAATCGGGTGGTGGAAAAAGGGGTGTGGCGCGTAGGCTGTCTATGGGTGAACACTGTCTTACTTTAACTACATCACCATGCCAAAAACAGACAGAGAGATGTCATCCTACGGAGACACGACCTCTGAATGTTCGTGAGTATGCGAGAATCCAAACATTTCCAGATTCATACGTATTTGAAGGAAGTGTTGGAAATCAATATAAGCAAATTGGTAATGCAGTTCCAGTAAAGCTGGCGTATGCTATGGGTATGCGTATTAAAGAGTTCTTGGCAGAATAGCTTTTAGATCATTGAAAGTCTTATAGTTAGTAAATACATACCCCAAAGTTTTATTCAAATCATCAAAGAATGTATCTCTCCCTGAAAGATGAGCGTATGCTTTTTTCCCATTCCATACTTCTATTGACTGAGGAGCTTTAAATCTGTTGACTCGGCCGTTAGGACAATTAATTTGTACGAGAATAGCTTTCATTCCAGATGAACATAACTTTACAAGTTTGTTTACAACCGACTCACCTGCACTTGAATTCATCGTGTTATCTCGATTCTTAATTTCAAAGTATTCTCTCTTCTTTTCATTACGAACATCCATGCCTTTTCCGGTAGCTTGGCACAATGTTTCATACCCAGGAAATTTGCCCATCAAATCTTGATGAAAGAGTCCCATCTTCGCTTCTATCGCTTTTTGAAACATTCGTACTTTTTCTGCAGATTCCCATTGTTCTACTGTAAGTCCATTGAAAGATATCATAACTGTTTGTAGAAATATATCTGGAGAACTCTTACCTTCATTCTTATTTTCAAGAACATCATATAAACCTTTAAGACATGTAATAAATGCAGTTAGTTGTATCTCGTTAATTTGATACCAAGGTGGATTAGTCATCTTGTTCAATTGAAAAATGGGCTATTCGCCCTAGTTGGATTCGTTTTTATTCTTAACTATTATTGCGTCTTAGTTGTTCCAGCCTTTCCTTTATGCGAGCCTCTCGCTTTTCATTAGCTAGACGAGCATTAGCTTCGACACTAATAGTATACTCCTGAATAGCCTCCTCATAAGCGTTCTTAAATGAAGCGTATGTCAGAAGTACATAAGAGAACGCATTCTTCAAACTAGTACTTACAACTTCTATAGTAGTAGGAACTGTTGCCATTTTGATTTAAAAACGGGCTGTTCGCCCTAAATGTTTTCGTTTTCACAGCACCGTATATCAATCTATAAATGCCCCCCGCTCCAAAGAGGAAGAAGTGCCGCAACTGCAAGGGTGGTGGATGGGTTTATGTTGATAACGATGAGCCGTGTTATCGGTGCGTTTATCACGATTTTGATGCAGACAAGCAGAAAAATTGTACCTATTGCAGCGGCAAAGGGTACGTCGTTCGAAAGCAGGGATTCCTATGTTGTCATTGCGATTCGGGATGGGTGTACACTGAATAATTAATTAGAGCGGAGACCCATTCGCATGGGTTCGGGCATAGCAATCGGGAGACTTATGTCCTGGACGACCGCAGGTGTAACAAACGTACGTTTTTGGTTGTTCAACTTCTTCTATTTTCCTGCAAACTCTCTCATGTACTGAACATCCGAACTGGGTAGTAAATGTTCGTTCGCAATAAGAACATCCAAACTCTACAACCTGATTTACCTTTATTTGTTTGGGAGCAGGGATCAGATAATCGTTAGGACACCTATTCGCAAAGTGTCCAGCTAGATTACATTTATAGCATACATCTGCGTTTCCGCGGAACTCCAACTTTAAAACATTGACGTATTCGTCTGGCAGGACAACTTGTGCATAAATACCGCCACGCACATTCTCAACACCATACTTCTTCATCAAATCTTTAGTGACGTTATTTTCATCATGATCACTCGTAATAGTCCTGCACTCTACAAGCCGAACAGGCTTATATTTATTGGTCCAAGCAGACCCTTTACCAGTCTTATGCTCTTCGAAGCGGCGCATAACATCGGTCGTCTTGCCGACATACCATTTTCCACCCTCGCACTGAAGAACGTATAGCTGTTCCATCTTGATTGAAAAATGGGTTATTCACCCACATTAGATTCGTTTTTGTTTTACTTCTTATCAAACTTCCGCTTGAACTCAACGAGCTCGGTGAGCTTGCTGTTGATTTCGCCAAGCATCTTCATAAGATCACCGACATCTACCTTCTTCTTACGCATATCCTTTTCATTCACTTTTTCTTCGCGAGCAAATATTGCGTTCTCAATCTGTCCGACATTCAATCCAGTTATGTTCATAATCTCTTCCATAGAAGTCTTGTGATTGAAGTGTAGATCTGCTGCAATCGTACACAGACGTGCCCGAATGCCGCCGATAGTGCGCTCATGATGAGTAGCTATATCATTAATATGCTGTCCATCTTCAATAGCCTTCAATAAGTCCTTAGTCTCTTCGCCCGACCAGGCCTGACCCATACGAGCAGGGTACTTGTCGGGGTTGACTATAGCCATTGCCTTAAACTTATCGCTCATCCTCCTTAATTGAAAAAGATAGGGTTCGTCCTATCTTTTCCGTTTTTGTTTTTAAGGTTGTTATTACTTTGGATCGTCACCTACTTTACTACCAAACTCTCTTTCATATTCAGAAGTTTGCTCATACATAGCCATACTAATATCATCACACCAGTTATCAAAATCATCAAATTGAACTTCAACGAATGTGCGAACATAATCAATAAGTTTATTAATATTGAAATCTGAGGTAGTACTCTTATGTGCCTGAACGGCAAATCCTAGCATCTTTCCAGCCATAAACAATGCGTTTTTCACTCTTTCTGTCACAAAAGACCCAAATTCCTTCTTGAACTCGTCTTCATACATTTCCCAAATGCCGTGAGGATCACTTATCTCAATATTGAAATATCCTCCTTCATAATACTTCTGCACAATAAGCAGTACTTTCTCTGTAATAATATTCCGTACGCGCTCAAACTTTTCTTCGTAAGACATTTGTATGAAAAATGGGCTGTTCGCCCTTATTAGATTCGTTTTCAAACTATTGCTTTTGCAACTTCTTCAAACTCGGAACGAAGCGTATCCTTCGTAATAAATGCCGAGTAATGAGTCACCTTGTGTATCTTATACTTATCCTTCAGATTCCTCTGAAGGATCTTGTAGCAATCAGATCCAAATGCGATGATAATTGGGTCGGTTGATCCAATATCGTGAAGCTCCTCTTCAAATTTTACAATATTCTCTTTCTCAAAGTCCTTGTTCGCTGACAGGTACTTCATGAGCTTCCCAGAATTCTTCTGTTCAAAATCTTTGATTATATCGGTCATATATGCTCCCTCGAATACTGAATTCTTAACAGCATGTCTGATCTTGTAATCCTGAGCAGACGAACTTGTAGGGTGAAAGTTTCCAAACACCCTATCAATTCGCTTTGAGATGTTCAAACCAACAAGCACAATATTCGGCTTAAGTCTAAGTAGTATTGAAGGATCGTCAAAGAATGATATATCCTCCATTGCCGATTTTTCTCCGTCAGTCTTATCTGCATATATTGCCCATGACGACATATGTCCATACTTCATTCTAATTTGCTCGTATTTATCACTTATCATCGTCATCTTGATTGAAAAACGGGCTGTTCGCCCTTATTAGATTCGTTTTTTGATTTGATTAAAGAGGGTAACCTCGTATATGATAAGATGCATAACAGCTCGTAGAATAGTGGCCATGGTATCCGCAACGATAACACGTTACGGATGCTTTAGGGCGATTATCGCTACAACTATGGTTACTACATTCAGCAATGCTAGCAAACATCTTTTCACATATTTGACATGCCATAAGTTGGCCACTGTACTTACACTTTTTTTCGTGCCTCGCGCAATCATCCTTATCTTCAAACTCTTCGTCGCAATAATCACACTCCCAAACAATGTATCCGTCTATTACGTCCCCGTCAATATCGGTTGAGGCGTAGCAATCTTCTACCCAGTGACTATCTCTACCACACCGAAAACACATATTCTTGGCACTCCAGAACTCCTTCTTAAGAGCCCTCTTTTGCTCTTCGCTCAGACTGATGGAGCTGTATGACCCACCGCGTACCGAATCAATGCCGTGCTTCAGCATCAGCTTCTTGACTTTGTGGTCTTCATCTAAAGGACTCTTCATCTTGAAGACTTTGTGAAGAGACACTGGCGGATACTTGCGAGTCCAAGCACTTCCTGAACCACTTATGTGTTCCAAGAAGCGCTTCTCTGGATTGTCGGATTTACCGACGTAGTAGTTTCCATTCTTGAGTTTCAAAACGTATATCATCGTCATCTTAATTGAAAAAGATAGGGTTCGTCCTATCTTTTCCGTTTTTGTTTTCACTCCGTGCGCCGCTTGTAGACCACGATCGTTTCCGCTTCATACGCCACGAACGAGTCGGGCAGAATCATGACGGAGGCCACGAGATCGTGCTCGTCCTGGAACTCGCGGCTCTTGAACTCGCTCAGCAGGCAGTTGCCGTTGAATAGCGGCTTGGCGCAGTCCCAGAGAACGTTGTACGGCTCTTTGAGAAGCACCTTGATGTCGTTCATCGCCGAGTCGCCCATGAAATAGTATGACACAAGCTTCGCATCCTGATCGTAAAACCCGAACGCAGTCTGGCCTCCCATCTTGTTAATTGAAAAATGGGTTCTTCGCCCACATTAAATTCGTTTTTGGTTAGTTAAACGCCCAGACATCGTAATGGCTCTTATATCCGCTCTTGACGTACTTTCTAATCTCGTCCCAATAGTTCTCTTCATAGAGCATATCAACCTTATCGGTCAAGGTCCATCCACGTTCCTTGATAAGGAAATTCATCATGTCCCACACGTTTTCTAATCCAGTGTCTTCAATGACCTTCAGCGTATGGTTCACGAGAACGTAACGCCAACCCATCTTGATTGAAAAATGGGTTATTCACCCTTATTAAATTCGTTTTTGGTTTCGTTCAGCGCCCGTTGTAAATCACGAGGTGCTTGTCCTTGTTGAAGTAAATCCCCTCGGTGAGAAATTCACCGCAGTCCTCCATGTCCGCGTTTCGAACCTTCTTGTTGGCGATGCGATCGCACAGCCACTCCAAATGTTCAAACTCGTCTTCGCACATGCCCTTAAGGCACTTCAAGTTCCAGTCGCGGAACTTCTGGTACATGGTCTCCTCGTCCATTTCTTCATCAACGGTTGCGACACCGTACCCGTACCTATCGTGGTCCCACTTGGCGAATGCCTCGCAGTACTCCTCATAGTTCATATCATCCACCTGTTCCCGCGTATACGGAAACTTTGGCTTCATGTGAACAATCTCTTTCATCTCGCTGGGCGAAAGGTCCACCATACGTTCAAACTGACCCTTACAAGGAACAAGCTTCATGATCTTATCAATCGCAATCTCGCGAGAGCCGCTCATCGTAAACGTATTTATATGATACATGCAGGATTCAATTTGCTGAATCCGTTTTTATACGCTGCTCGGAATCTTGTCCAGCACGCTCCGTCCAACTTTACGCGCCAACTTCTTCGCCTTCGACACATACTCCGTCAAATACTCCGTCACAATCGTCGACGTGAACATGAACACTCCGGCGCTGAACACGACGTTGCGGTCGAAGTCGGTGAACTTCGCGGGGGAAATGGGGTTGAAGCGCCACAGCAGGAACACGCTCGTATACACCTTCGCCCAAAAATCTATGTTCCGGATATGAACCGGCTCGTGCTCGATTACCCCGAACAGAATAGCGACGTACACTATATGCAGCCCGAACAACGTGTACAGAAACGCTTCCTGGTGAAGTGCGCCCATTATATTATACGCCACTTTGAATTTCCATAACGTAGTGTTCAAAGCACCTCTTCCGGTGAACATTCACAACTTGTTTGCCGCACCCCACAACCACGCACTTTTCAAACGAGGGGAGAAAAACTGTGACCGAAGGATGGTATTCCGATGTGCGCTCAGGTTTGAACATACATTGACCCATTGCGTCTAGCCCGGGAAAATATGTCCAGGGGGGATAAGGGACATGTTCCTTCCTCAGGTCATAAAAGACCGTCTCCCTGACGACATTGTTTACCTAATCAACGCCTTCCTTCCGGTAAGATCAAAAAAGAAGAAGCACATGAGCCCCTCCCTTCAACGTGAACTGGAAAAGATCCAGAAGCTTACATTGAAAGGTAAGACGGGAATGTACCTGCGAGAATTTACGGATTTTTCCATCGATTAGTTCACTGTTATACACACTAAGATGTACGTACGTATCCTGAAACTCTGAACGCTGCGTACGTTCGCAAGGAACTGGAGAGGAACGGAATTGTAATTTGACGGAACTTTTAGAAACACGAACGACGGGCGGTAAGGGCCGCTCAGAACATCTTCGAGCCAATCATCCAATCGCGTCGATCCCAGAAACAGGTCTACGCTATTGTGTTTCTTGTACTCTGGTCCTCCCCACGGCGGATCAATGTAGAGCACGTCGCTCACCCACCTGTACACGTCCGTACAGTCTCCCAAATACGTCTGCACGTTCGTTAATCCGAACACGCTCACGTTGTTCTTCAGCGCCTCGAAGTTTGTTTTCGAGTGCTCGATGCTGTGCACTTCCTGAAAATGCAGCGCGAAGTTTATCGTGTCCCCTCCAACACACGCAGTCGCATCCGTAAGACTCTTCGTTTCAATGTTTCCAACCAGAGAAGACACAACATGCAAAATGTGTTCTCCGTCGCGTCGACGCGTTATGCTGTACTCTCCCTCGCTTGTTAATTTTAAATTCTTGTAGTTTACTCCATCCTTCTTCGGGAACACCTCCTCCATTATATCGATTGCTTTATTCCATTTAAGTAAAAATGCCCGCAACTGCGGGACTCATAGTATTTTATCTAACCGTCTTTATCTAAACAGTACTTTTCACCGCAAACGGTGCATTTCCTGAAAATTTGGCCTCCCTTTGTAGGTTTACCGCAGCAAACGTACATACTGTGATCACAGTGCGGGTTAGATCATACTGTTCCACATCCTACGCCCAAAACTTTTCGTTTTCAAATCAGGCTTATGGCTAAGTTCACACACCTGTCGATATACGCGTCGTCCGTTAAATCGCTTGCCCCCAAATACGACTTTGGGCCATCCCTCCAATCCTCCAACATCTCCATCCACAATCTCACGGACGCTCTTGTAGGCAACCCCAACCATTCAGGCCAAGGCCATCCCCAGACGGCGCGCTCCATCTTTCCAGGTTTGAAGCAGAACCTCTGGTTGTTCTCGTTCGTATGATTCTGTGCGTGCGGCCATTTGCGAACCTTATCCCCGAATTCGGGAATCTTCAATGTGAGCTGATGTCGGAAGACAACAACGTCGTCCATTTGTTCCTTGTCTGTGCGACTTTGACTCTCCATTATTCATACGGTTGTTCGTTTTTACGCATCGGAAACAAACTTTGTACCACATATCGTCTGTTCTCCTCAGTTCAAAACACTGTTCGCACACGTCCATTGTAAAAACGGATTTATTTTTAGCACAAACTAAGTGTCTCGGGGCGACGGCTCTCACAGCATGGCGATGCTGTGTTTCTGGGGGACAACTGTTCACAGCTGTATGCGAAACGAAGGCATACAGAGACCAAACGGGGTGAATAAAAACATGAAACCAGCAATGGTGGACGAGGAGGTTCACACATGGGGTAGCGAGAGAAGGAGCTATTCTGGGTCGGAGAAGTAAGGGTGGAGTCTCTTATTTTTCTTTCGCGAATACGAACATCGTAAAGTAAAAAGTGTTCCTGTTTTTTTTCATTTTTTAGGTTTTTCTTGTTTTGTCTTTTCTTTTTGAGAGTTTTGTTGATTTTGTATTTGCTTTTGAGTTTTGTTGTTCGCATGCATTGTAGGCCAGCAGGCCGTCCGGTTTCTACACCTTCAGCGCTGCTGCCTTCTCCTTTACATCCTCGTACGCCTCGCGGCACTCAAACTCCCACAGCGCATGCTCAAGGCAATCCTCACTGTCGGGCTTCTTGTTGGCGAGCGCAGAGTACTTCAACTCCGCGGCTCGAGCCTCATCCCGCACCTGGCGCTCCGCAAACTCATTCTTGAACGCCATCGGGCATTCAGAGCATGGGCAGACCCGGTACATACCGGGCTGCAGCGGGTGCGGCACGGTCAGACGCTTTGTATTCACCCCGCCATCTGCGAGGGGAGTAGTCCAATCATCAAATCGATACCTGCATGTCCTATTCTTGCAGGCGGCGACGCCATACTTGGCGATGTTCTCATCACACCAGTACGTATCGTCCACGCGGACGTAAATATGGTATGAATTGCGGACTTCATCCGCCGGATTTTCATCCAGCGAATAGGTGAGTCCGCTCACCTGTAGCGCGACACAGGTCAGCGCAGCGCGCTTGTCCCAAATGTCGGCGGAGACTCCCTCCACCAGCACGAGCCGAAACTTGTGCCAGTTGAAGTGAACATCTCCCGTGCCGGCAAGGCCGACAATCTTCCACCCTAGTATCTGGATGAGAATGCTCAGCGCACCCTCCCCCCGAACGCGGGTCTTGAACTCCTCGATAAAGTCGTTCGTAAACATTCTTCCACGCTTCCTGGCCCGTGGGCTGAGTAACTTGAACTCCGGAAGGCGCTGTGGTGCTCTATCGCAGGCTCGGGGGCTGGTTGGCCGCCGGGGATGTGATCAATGTGTGAGCAGTATGGTCTTAATGCGTTTGTCCCGAAAGAATCCGTTTTCTGGGGCGCCCCGCGCGCGTCCTCCGCTCTGTCTTGCGAGAGCCCGGCCGGGTGTGGG